>AUXO010942732.1_pt1 | contig 10015 bp, 8 predicted proteins | sample 768731 | NCBI WGS metagenome assembly AUXO01 (sample SAMN02715735, study PRJNA202380) | gut metagenome | biome: sheep rumen | host: Ovis aries | place: New Zealand: Palmerston North | reverse complement strand
GACAAGGCGGCCGAATGCGGACACCGTTCCTTTGTCATCATGGCCGGTGCCTTTGATGGCTTGAGTGTCAGGGCAACGAAATACTCTCATCAGGATGTGACCGGCGTCGGTTATGGGATCTGCAGTTTTTATCCTGAAGGGGAAGACAGGGATCGTTTCTTTCTGAAGCAGTATGAAGAAAGAATTCGTAAACAGTTGATCGAAAAAGAGAAAACGGCCGATGCCTATGTCAGGCTGGCCAGAAAGGCGATTGAAACCTATGTGTTAAGCGGCCGGCAGATGAAGGTGCCGGAGGATCTGCCGGAAGAGATGCTGAATCAAAGAGCCGGAACCTTTGTGTCGATCCATGAAAAGGGAAGGCTCAGAGGCTGCATCGGCACGATCCTGGCGGTGGCAAAAAATATCGGTGAGGAGATCATTCTCAACGCGATTTCCGCCTGTTCCCGGGATCCGCGTTTTGATCCGGTGCGGGCTGATGAACTGGCTTATCTGGACATCAGTGTCGATGTCCTGAGCATTCCGGAAAAGATCGCATCGAAGGACGATCTGGATGTGAAACGCTATGGTGTCATTGTTTCCCAGGGAAATAAAAAAGGTCTGCTTCTGCCGGACCTGGAGGGTATCGATGATGTCGATGAACAGGTTTCCATCGCCGCCCGCAAAGGCCGTATCGATCTGCAGAAGCCATACCAGCTGGAACGTTTCGAGGTCTTCCGTCATGAGTGAGACAGCGGTCTGCAATGTCTGTTTCCGTCAATGTCATATCAAAGAAGGCGAATTCGGCTTCTGCGGGGCAAGATGGAATGTAAAAGGGGAAGTGAAGTCCTATGCCTATGGAAGGCTCACATCGATGGCTCTGGATCCGATCGAGAAGAAACCGTTACGCCGTTTCTTTCCCGGAACCAAGATCCTTTCCATCGGCAGCTATGGCTGCAACATCCGCTGTCCTTTCTGTCAGAACTACTCGATCACCTGGTCGAAGGAAGCTTATGCGCAAAGCGAGAAACTGCAGTACTTTTCACCGGAAGATGTCCTGAATATCGGCCTTGGCTTAAAAGAAAAAGGCAATATCGGCATTGCCTTTACCTATAATGAACCTTTGATCGCTTATGAATATGTAAGGGATGTCGCTAAGCTGTTTCATGAACATGACATGAAGTGCGTGCTGGTTTCCAATGGCGAAGCAGGACTTCCTGTATTAAAAGAGATTTTGCCTTACATCGATGCGATGAACATCGATCTCAAGGGCTTTAAGAAAGAATATTATCGTGATGTCCTGAAAGGGGATCTGGCTGAGGTTTTGTCTTTCATTGAAGAAGCGGTAAAACATTGCCATGTCGAACTGACTACGCTGATCGTTCCGAGGGAAAACGACAGTGAAGAAGAGATGCGGCAGATGACAGGATGGATTGCTTCCTTACAGAACGGAAGAGAGGTGCCGCTTCATATCTCACGTTTTTTCCCGCAGTTTCATATGACAGACCGCAAAGCCACCGATGTGGATCTGATCTACCGCCTTGCGGAAATCGCCCGTGAAGAATTACACTATGTCTATACGGGAAATTGTTAGGGAGGAGATCAAATGACAAAATTCCATTATGCAGGAACCTATAACGGTGATCCGGAAACACTGATCTGCCATGAACACGAAGAGGGCCATGTCGCCTTCAAGGAAGCAGAGACGATGGGCAAGCTTTCTGTCATCGCTTCCGCCATCTCGATTGCGATTTTCGTAGTTACGATGGGCATCTATTTTATGGTAGGCGGACAGCCTTTCAGCATGCTTGGCATGTTTCTGTCGATTCTGACGCTGGTGCCGCATGAATTCTTGCATGGCATCTGTTTCCCGGGCGATGTCTACATGTATTCCAACATCAAACAGGGAATGTTGTTTGTGGTAGGACCGGGAACCTTCTCAAAGTGGGGCTTTGTCTTCATGTCCTTGCTTCCGAACATCGTCTTCGGACTGATTCCTTTTGTGATCTTTCTGATCGATCCTTCACAAACTGTTTTGGGGACCATGGGTGCATTCTGTCTTTCCTATGGAGCAGGCGATTACTACAACGTCTTTAATGCGATCACCCAGATGCCGGAAGGCTCCAGAACCTATCTGCACGGTTCGCGTTCCTACTGGTATATGCCGAAAAATTGAATAAAAAAACGGTCTGTATTTTTACAGATCGCCCCAACAAGATTATTATCTCATAAAAAATTTGGAAATAACAGACTTTTCTTTCTTATAAAAATTGTTACTATGAAGGTGTAAAGAGAGAGAAAAAGATAATTAAGATCCGGCGGGGGCCGGATAAGAGAAGTTAAATTTAGGAGGAATTATATGAAGGAGATTCTGAAAGAAATTCATTAATCCCTCATCGGACCGGGTGATCAGCGGCCGATGAGTGGTAAGCTGTCTGATCAAAACATTGAAGATTCCTATGGAGGAAAGATCAATGTACCGTCTGCTGTCTGATTCAAAACCAGACAGACTAATCTACCACTGCCAATATCTAAAATTTAAAAAACACAAAGTGTAAAAATTACGGGTTCGCTAAACCCAGCACAGTAAGTGCAAGAAAACACAAATGAACTGCCGATGAAGTATATCGGCAGTTTTTTTGTATTCTTTCGTACCGTTGATCCTGTCCAAAGGATAGTATACTTAATATTAAGAATACATACTCATCATGCAAAGGGGAAAAAGCCATGTTCATGTCCGAAAGAAGAAAAAGATGTTTTGAAGCATTTCAAAAGACCGGTTTGGATGGACTGCTGTTTGCCAGCGGACCGAGTTTCCAGTATCTGGCAGAATGCACATCCTATTTCTGGCAGCGCAACTGCGGCAACAGCCACGCCAGGATTGCCGGCGCACACATCATGCCGGAAGCGATGATCTATATGAATAAGGAGGGAAAGACGACGATCCTGACTATTCCTTCTTTGAAGGATCATTTCGACATCGTCAAAAACGAGGTTGTCGTCAGCTATATGGATCAGTTTGAAGATGAGCTTTCCCATATCGTCGACGGTAAAAAGATCGGCATCGGCCGGGATTGCGATGAATGGATAGTGAATACTTTAAAACAGGTGGATGAGAAGATCGAGACCTGCAGTGCAGAGACTTTGTTTGATGACTTGCGCCGCATCAAGGACGACTATGAGATTGCCCAGATGCGCAAGCTGGCAAGATTTACCGATGAGGCCGTCATGTATGTGGTCAAACACATGAAGGAAGGAATGACCATGTGGGAATGTGAGCGGATGATCATCGATTACGGTTTGAGTCACGGCATTCAGGATCTTTCTTTCCCGCCGACCTGCGGTTTCAAGACCCGCAATACGCCAAACGCCGAAAATATCGAGCCGTTTGAAGCAGAAAGAAAACTGGTGCCGGGAACGATGGTGGCTTTCGACATCGGCTATATGGATCAGGGCTACTGTTCCGACTGGGGCAGGACTGTCTATTATGGCAAAGCACCGGAATTTGTAAAGAAAGGCTATGAAGCCCTGCAGGCAGCGGAAGTCTATATGATCTCCAGGATCAAACCGGGCGAGACGAAGTTTGGCGAACTGTATGGTTTTATCTGCGATAAGGCAGAGGAACTCGGCTATTACGAGTATCTGCGTTTCAAGAGAGAAGAGCGCGGCGGCAACGGCCACAATATCGGCATCGAGACCCACGAGAATCCTTGGCTCAGGCCGGGTGAAGAGACAATCTTGCGGCCGGGCATGATCTTCTGCAGTGAACCGAAGATGTTTTTCCCGAATGAAGGCTATATACGGGTCGAGGATATGGTCCTGGTTACGGAAACGGGTGCTGAATCCCTGTCCGTTTTCCCGCGCGATCTGTTCGAGATTTAAAGGGCTGATCGAATGAATCAAAGATTTATGAAGCACTGCTTATCTTTTGTTTCGATATGCTTCATGGCTTTTACTGTTTCTGATCATGCCGGTAGAAATAAATGGTGAAGAAGAAAAACCGGACAACGGCATCGGTGAGGCGACGATACGGGCGACCTTGAAATCGGGAAAAAGCAGAGACTTCACTCTGAAGGTCGTTGAAGGAAGTACACCGGATCCGGAAAAGATCATTGCGCCGGATACGGTGAAAATGAAAACAGGTGAAAATAAGGCACTTGTGGTGGCAACCGAACCGGAATTCGCCAAAATCGATATGTATGAATACGAATCCGACAATGAAGAAGTGGTCAGCGTCGATTCCTTCGGCGTCCTGACGGCAAAAAAAAAGACGGTACGGCGAAGATCAAAATCCAGACCTTGACGGGCTATGGCGATTCGCTGGTCTTCGAGAAAGAAGTGACGGTCATTGTCGGCGACGTCAAACCGAAGCCGGATCCCAAGCCGGAACCTGAACCGCAGTCCACACCGGATAAAAAAGAAGAAGTAAAGCCAGCATATCGGCTGCCGTTAACCGGCATTGAATAAATAAGAGAGGGAAAACGATATGATCATTCAAAACGGACTTGTTCATGATGCAGTAAAAAGAGAACCTTACATTGCCGACATCCGCATTCAGGATGGCAAGATCACCAAGATCGGCAAAGGCATCAAGCCATTGAAAAACGAAGAATGTGTTGATGCCAGTGGCCTCAACGTCTATCCGGGTTTTGTGGAAGCACATTGCCACCTCGGTCTGGATGGCTGGGGTATCGGCTTTGAGGGTGCCGACTACAACGAACCGGGTGACATCTGTACACCGCATTTACGTTCGGAAGACAGCTTTAATCCGCTGGATCCAAGCGTTCGGAATGCAGCGCTGGGCGGTATTACTTCCGTAGCGACCGGCCAGGGCAGCGCCAATGCGATCGGCGGTACCTGGATCGCCGTCAAGACGGTGGGCAAGTGCGTCGATGACATGATCATCAAGACACCGGTTGCCATGAAGTGTGCCCTGGGTGAAAACCCGAAGCGCTGTTATCGTGAAAAAGGCAACGCTGCCAGAATGTCTACGGCCAGTGTGATCCGCGGCATGCTGTTTAAGGCAAAAGAATACCTGGCCAAGAAGGAAGCGGCCGGGGATGATCTCTTCAAGCGTCCGGCTTTCGACTTCAAGTGTGAAGCGATGATCCCAGTCTTAAAGAAACAGATTCCTTTAAAGATCCACGCCCATCAGGCCAACGATATCCTTACGGCGATCCGCATCGCCAAGGAGTTTGATGTCTTATTGACGATCGAACATGTCACCGAGGGACATCTGATTGCCGATGAGCTGGCTAACTGTCCATATCCTCTGGCCGTCGGTCCGTCTTTAACGCATGCGTCCAAGTTTGAGCTGCAGTACAAGTCCTGGACAACGCCGGGTATTCTGGCAAGCAAGGGATGTCAAGTTTCGATCATCACCGACTCGCCGGTCATCCCACAGGAATATCTGCCATTATGTGCCGGTCTAGCAGTCAAAGCCGGCATGGATCCGTTTGAGGCACTCAAGGCCATCACCATCAATCCGGCCAGACAGATCGGCATTGCCGACCGTGTCGGTTCTTTGGAAGTCGGCAAGGATGGTGACGTGGTCATCTGCGATGGGAATCCAATGGAAAGCACAAGCAAGATCACAAAAGTCTTCATCAACGGTAAAGAAGTCAAATAGGATTAAGAGCCGGAGCGATCCGGCTTTTTGTATGACAAAAAGTGATGTTAAGATAGAAGAAGAATCAAAAAACCGGCAAAAAACGTTCAAAACGGTGAAATGCAACCGCCGGTTGACAAATTGAAAAGCTCTCTTGGTGGTCTGCCACCCCCTGCCAAACGTAAGATGGAAGCGTAGACAGGTGGTCGAAGCCATCTGTGATGGAGGTAAGAACTATGATATTAGCTGATAAGATCATTGAAAACAGAAAGAAGAACGGCTGGTCGCAGGAAGAACTGGCAGATATGCTGGATGTCTCCAGGCAGTCTGTATCGAAGTGGGAAAGTGCCCAAGCTATTCCGGATATGAAGAAGATCGTTCAGTTATCGGAGATCTTCAATGTCAGTACCGATTATCTTTTAAAGGATGAGCTGGGCAATGAGAACACAACACCGGTCGAAAAAGGCGAGCCAAGTGAAGGTGCTGTGACTGTCTCTATGGAAGAAGCCAACGCTTTCCTGGATCATAACGGCAAGGCGGCAGAGCTGATCGCCGATGGCGTCATGATGTGCATCCTTTCACCGGTCTTACTGATCCTGCTGGAAGGTTTGTCGCAAAGCGGTGCCATTGCTATGAAGCCGGGCGTAGCCGAAGCAATCGGAACCGGCATGATTCTCATCCTGGTCGCTATTGCGGTAGGTATGTTTATCCTGTGCGGTATGCGCGGGAAACGCTTCGAATATCTGGAAAACAAGAAGATCGAGACCCAGTACGGTGTAACCGGTTATGTCAGAGAACTGCAGAACCGCTATGCGAATACGCACAGCCGCCGCATCATCATCGGTGTCATCCTCTGCATCATCGCCGCCATTCCGGTCATGATGAGCGAGGCCATCGGTTATCCGATCGATAATGGGGCCGGCGTTCTGGTCGGTGTGTGTTCCCTGCTGGCTTGCGTGGCTCTGGGCGTCCGCTTTATCGTTTTGACCTGCATCATCGAGGGCGGTTATGAAAAGCTGCTGGAAGAGGGAGACTATAAACGCATCAACAAGAAAATCTCTTCCTATGACGGGATCTTCTGGTCGGTTGCCACAGCTGTCTATCTTGGCTGGAGCTTCTATACCAATGACTGGCATCGCAGCTGGATCGTCTGGCCGATTGCCGGTGTTCTCTATGCGGCATATACCGGCATCATCCGGGTCTTCGTCAAAGAAAACAGATAAGATTAAATGTTATTTCCAAAGATGAGAAAAGGGGCTGAACGTTCAGCCCCTTTCAAGTGTGCTTTCTGATTATAAGACTTCATCGACTGCCAGGATCATTGTGGCCAGCAGCTTGATGCCTTTCATGTAGTTGTCGATGTTGAGGAACTCATCCGGCTGGTGCGCACCGCCATGTCCTTCCGGCAGATAGTCAGGACGTTCGCCCCAGTTTTCGGAATAGACGCAGCCGGTCGCAAAGGCGTTCGGTAATGCGCCGGCGTAGGTGCCGCCCTTGCCGATCATGATTTCTTTTTCGGTATTGCCGGTATAGTCTTCAAAGACTTTCTTGATGGTCTGAATGATCGGTCCGTTGACATCGAGATGATAACCGTAAGTCTTTTCTTCGACGGTAACATCGTAATCCCATTCTTCTGCTTTCTTTCTGACGTTTTCTTCCAGACGGTCGCCATTATCGGTAACGCAATAGCGGCAATCGTTGAGCAAGGAAATATGGCCGTCTTTGAACTTCAGAACGGTTCCGGAAGAAACGGTCTGGCCGGAGACTTCATCGGTATTGTCGATACCCAGGAAGGATCCGTAGTAGTCGTTATTCACGTTGTCGATGAATTCAATGATCCTGCGGTCTTCATCTTTCAGACCATTCAGCTTTAATAATGCGTTGGTCAGTACGCGGATGGCGTTGACGCCTCTTTCCGGACCGGCCGCATGGGTGGTGACGCCGTGGGCGGTGATTTCAATGCCTTTATCGGTTTCCTTTACATCGAAGTCTTCCGGCAGGGCTTTGTAGTCGATGCCGGTATTCTTGTTCAGTACGACTGTTGCCTTGTTAGGAACGATGTTGAAGGCAGAACCTGCATAAGCATCGACAAAGTCAGCAGAGAGCGGTTTTTTGGAAGTTAAGACATATCTGAGACGGCCGAACTCGCCGGCAGCTCCCGGGAATCCGGCATCCGGTACGAAGGTAAATTCCGGCGCCTGATAGTGCTTTGTATAGTAGGCCATATCTTTCATACCGACTTCTTCGTTGGTGCCTAAGAGCACTTCGATGTTGTTGCGGAGCGGAATGTTGAACTGGCGGAAGGCCTTCATGATGTATAAGCCGGCAATCGCTCCGGACTTGTCATCACCGGTTCCTCTGCCAAACAGAAGATTATCTTTGATCAGCGGTTCATAAGGCTGGGTGATCGTCCAGTCTTCGCCGGCCGGCACAACATCCAGATGGGCTAAGATGCCGATCCTTTTTTCTTTGCCGAGATCGTATTTCAGCGAACCGACATAGTATTCGTGATTCGTTGCCTTAAAGCCTTCTTCTTCACCTTTTTTAAGCATGTAGTCCAGGACGTTGCGGCAGGACTGGCCAAACGGTTTGACATCGGAGTCTTCCCGGCTGACGGATTCGATGCGGGCGACTTTGATCAGATCTTCTACGATGTTGTCGCGATTGGCATCGATGTAGGCATAAACGCTGTCAAGATATTCTTTGTTCATAAGATCCCCCCTTGTATATAAGATTTATTTAAAACTATTGTAAAACGATATGTCTTTCAATTAGCATTTTTTAATCAGAATAAAGTACTTTGTCGTTCTTAACAAAGTTTTCTGTGTATGCATCACTAAGAATAGAAATCGAAATGATAAAATGAGGATGAAAAAAAGAGAATCAATCAAGGGGGACAGGATGAAGGTATTTAAGGAAAAAGGTAAGATCAATACGCAAGAGACATTAAGGATCGCTGTAACGGCTGCAAAAGAAAGAGGCTATGACATCATCAGCGCAACGACCGGCGGTGACAGCGCATTGGCCTTACTGGATATGGCCGATGAGATGGATTACAAAGGAAAGATCATCATCGTGACCCATGCCTATGTTGCCGGTTTAAAGAACGATATGAGCGAAGAGGTGAGAAAGCAGATCGAAAGCAGAGCGTATCGGGTCATCACGGCCGCTCACGCTTTAAGTGCCGGAGAAAGAGGCATGTCGACCGTCTTTAAAGGCGTCTATCCTCTGGAGATCGTTGCCCATACATTGCGCATGATGGGTCAGGGCACAAAGGTCTGTGTGGAGATCGGTCTGATGGCCGTAGATAACGGTGCGGTGGAATCAGGCAAACCGGTCGTATGCATCGGCGGTACCGGCAGAGGTGAAGATACAGTCTGTATCGTCTCACCGGCGCCTTCTGCCGATCTGTTCAAGACAAAGGTGAACGAGTTTCTCTGCAAGCCTGAATTGCTGGAAGAAGAATGACAAGACACTGCGGTGTCTTTTCTTTCGCAAGGAAACAGGTCGCTGAATTATAATGTAGATGAAACTGATCAACAGATAATAAGGGGTTTTTATGAGCAAGAAAACATTTCGTGACCTGATCGTCTATGAGATCTATCCAACATCTTTTTTTGACGGCAACAATGACGGCACCGGTGATCTCAAAGGGATCACTTCGAAACTGAAATACATTAAAGAAACGGGATTCAATGCCATCTGGCTCAATCCGTTCTATGTCTCTCCGTTCAGGGACGGCGGCTATGATGTGGCGGACTTCTTTGATGTGGATGAACGTTTTGGCACGTTAAGGGATTTCAGAAACCTCTGCAAGAAGGCACACGAGAAAGGGATCAGGATCTTTGTTGATCTGGTTGCCGGACATGCATCGATGGACAATCCTGATTTTCTTCAAAGTGCGAAAGCTGAGAGAAATGAAAAGAGCGATCTGTTCATATGGAATGACAACCCTTGGGAAAAGGGCGACGGCTTGATCAGCGGCATGTTCGACCGGCATGGATCCTATAAGGTGAACTTCTTTGCCCACCAGCCGGCTTTCAATTATGGCTATAAGGATATCGACCAGAAATGGCAGATGTCCTATAAGGATAAACGAACATTCAAGGCACGTGAATACATGTTAAATGTGATGCGCTTCTGGCTGAAACAGGGTGCGGATGGTTTCCGGGTGGATATGGCTGATTCCTTGGTCAAGAACGACGAGGACAAGAGTGCAACGATCGAAGTCTGGAAGTGGATGTTTAAAAAGATCAGAAAAGAATTCCCGGATGTCTTTTTCGTGAGCGAATGGTCCAATCCGGAAAGATCATTGGAAGCCGGTTTTGATGCCGATTTCGTACTGGATCATTGGGATAATTTCTATCATCGCTTTTTCAGAAGCGATGCATCGACGCGCGGCGTCTCGATCATGCACGGAGAAAACGATGT
>AUXO017414717.1_pt1 | contig 10016 bp, 7 predicted proteins | sample 768731 | NCBI WGS metagenome assembly AUXO01 (sample SAMN02715735, study PRJNA202380) | gut metagenome | biome: sheep rumen | host: Ovis aries | place: New Zealand: Palmerston North | reverse complement strand
CAAGATAGTTTTCAACCGTATCGTCGCTGATCTCTATATTCGAAAGATCGTCGGTATCTTCGTTTACCGCGATCACATCTCTCATTCGTAATATCTTTCTTCTTGCCAGTTCTTTTCCGTGGGTGGATAGCCAGCCCGCATCATATACCGTATCTATCGCTGCCTGCTTGATCTCTTTTAAGTATTCCGCCGTCTCCGTAAGAACCGCTTCGTCTATATATCGCTTAATATATTCCTTAGTAAGTACATCTCCTGCGTTGAGTGTCAAAAACGACAGTGCGGCAGGTCTTAAGTCTTTTTCTTCCTCCGTTTCTTTTGAGAAAGAAGATATCCAGGAAAACAGGAAAACGGATTTGACCAGAAGATGATCTCTCAATAAAGGAACATTTTCCTCGATAAACATGGTGTTTAAAAAGTCGCAGCAGCCTTTTTCCGCAAGGAAATCTTCGCTTGCTCCGATGGCGTTAAGGCTTGAAAGAATGTCAAAAACGGGAACCGTAACGTTTTCTTTTTCCAGTTTTTCAGGATCGTAATAATATGTATAACCGTCTATCTGAGGGTTGTTCCAGTATGCGTCTATGAGTTCTCCGGCTTTTGCGGCGTTACCCAATATCTCAAGAGCTTTCTCTTTTGAATAACCAAGCTCCTCCATGAAATCAAGGAAAGCCTCGCCGTCCTTTTTGGTGTCTTTACCGTTGATCGCCTCAATAGTTTCCTTTATGCTTCCCGATAAGGAATTGGGCACGAACCAAAGGGCGTTGTAACCGTAATCGTCGGGATTTACTTCGAATTTGAGAACGAAATCGTTGACGGCATAGGATTCGTCTTTGTAAAGATCGTAAAGATCGTTAAGAGACTTTATTTTATCAATCTTGGAAAGATATTTCTTAACCGACTCGGTGGTTTTTTCTTTTTCATCGGGTGCATTTAAAAACTGCCTGTACATGACGATGGCTTTATAAAGGCCGTCATCCTCGGACAATGTGGATATATCTTCGTTTTCAAGAATGCCCACTAGTCTTTGCTTGACCGTCTGTCGATGCTCGTCCCAGGCATAAACGGTGGTTTCGCCTTTCTTTCTTTGCTCGCTTTTCCATTCTTCGTTTATGTATTCGTCGAAGTCCCAGATGACTTCCTTTTCTTCCTCCACAGTTTCAGGTTCTTCAATGACCGAAACTACGCTTTCCACGGGAACCGATTCGCTTGCGCTCACGGTTTCACTTACCGATGAAACCTCACCGCATCCGGTAAGTCCAATCAATATGGAAAACGAAAGAAAACACGAAAATATCCGCTTTTTTATCATCTGTTCACTCCGTTATTTCTCGTCACTCACTCTGAAGATATAGAACTTCAAATAATATGATTCATCCGCAGCCCAAAGAATCGGGTGGTCGGGAGCCTGTGTCTTAAACTCAACCTGCGTAAGTCTTTTGTGAACACTCTTAGCTGCCTGAGAGATCACTTCCGTAAAAAGCTCCTGGGTCATGAAATGTGAACAGGAACAGGTGGCAAGGTATCCGCCGTCTCTTACGAGTTTGAGACCTTTCATGTTTATCTCACGATATCCCTTTATCGCATTCTTTGTCGCTTCCCTTGATTTGGTGAAGGCGGGAGGATCGAGTATCACTACATCGTATTTTTCGCCCGCTTCGTACAATCTCGGTAATTCATCCAAAACGTTTGCCGCTCTGAACTTAACCCGGTCTTCAAGACCGTTCTTCTTTGCATTCTTTGTTGCCTGAGAAACGGCATACTCGGAAATGTCCAGTCCTTCGACGTCGGTGGCGCCGGCAAGACCGCAGTTTAACGCAAAGGTACCCATATGGGTAAAGCAATCGAGAACCCTTACGTTTTCCGATACGCTCTTTAAGCCTTTTATCACTTTCTGCATGGCAAGACGATTGTATTTCTGGTCCAAAAAGAAACCTGTCTTCTGGCCGTTAACCACATCCACCGTATACTTTACACCGTTTTCCACAATCTCTACGTTTGTGTCAAACTCCTCGCCGATAAAGCCTTTATGAGGCTCCATTCCTTCTTTTTTGCGGACAGGAGCGTCGGAGCGCTCATATACACCTTTTATGTTATATCCGTCGTCACTAAGAAGCTTTTTAAGATGATCTGTGATGATGGTCTTTATTCTGTCCATTCCAAGGGAAAGGCTTTCGACCACCAATACGTCGTTATATTTGTCGATCACAAGTCCGGGAAGAAAATCCGCCTCTCCGAAAATAAGTCTGCAGCAATTTAAGTCTTCTTTACCCATTACAGCTTTTCTGTAATCCCATGCGGCTTTGACCCTGTCTTCAAGAAACTCCTTTGTTACCTCGCAGTTTCGGTTTCTTGTAAGCATTCTTACTCTTATCTTCGAATTTTGATTTATAAAGCCGGCTCCCAGTTCATAGCCGTCAAAATCATGAACCTTTACAATGTCTCCGTTTGTAAAGGTTCCCATTATCGATTCTATTTCATTGTCAAATATCCAGGCTCCCCCCGCTTTGAGGCTTCTGCCCTCGCCCTTTTTTAAAGTGACGATCGAGTTTTTAACAAGATTTTCCATCGGTTGTCCCGTCTTTCTTTTTGATCTTTGAAAGCACTTTTTCCTCAAACATATTCATAACCGTTCCTGCGGCTCCCGAAGCCAAAGGGATGAGCAGCATAAAATAAGGAAAAGCGTATCTGCCGCTTGCTTCCCAGAGGATGCTGAAAAGGAAACCTCCGATAAAGCCGATGGTTAAAACTATCGATCTGTTTTCTTTGTCCCTTACTGTCGAAACGGCAAAGAAGAGGAAAGAAAACGCATAGGCGAAGCTTTGGAGAACGTTCATGATGTTGCTCATGGTATTTAACGTATGGAAGTCGTAAGAGAACTTTACTTCTTCCCAGCAGTATTTGTGAAGTCCCACCGTCGAGTCGATGGAAGAGAACGTGGGCTCCGTCCATTGCTCGAGTATCTTGAACCTGAAGAAGGCATAGGCTTCTTTCTTGTCGGCTTTGAATTCGCTCATTCTTTGGTTTATGTAGTCTTTTGACATCTGCGAAGAGACCTTTTTGTCTCTGTTTGCGTTAAAATACGTGATCTCGTTAAACATGTTGTAAACGCCGACGCTGCAGTTTTCGTTTACCGCCGGGTACAGTCCCATTGCGATCCAGTTGATCGCGGGCATTCCGTTTTCGACTTTTGACCCCGATCGGATCTCGTATCCTTTAACGATCGCTTCATTTGCAAAATAGGGAATTATCAGGACCAGCAAAGCCATGATGATATATGACGCTTTTTTCTTTAAAAGAGAAAAAACGATAAGCGAAGCCGCTACAGCGATCAGAAATACCAAAGAGTTTTTCCGGATCGGAACCATTACGATCGATGAAATGATCATCAAAACCGCGTAAACGATCTTCGATGTCCTAAAGTATCTGATAAGTGCCCACGTGATAAACAGCGATGCAAATATCATGAAAACGTCGCCGTAAACAAAGCTTACATAGTAATAAAGCGGGAAACAAAGAAGCGTGGACAGCAAAGTAACAAAACTCACAAAAGGATTTTCAAATGCTTCATGACTTATCCTGCATATAAAGAAAATGCTTGCTCCCACAAATACTGCGTTAAGTATCTGGAATATGAGCCAGTCGTTTGTGAAATGCAGGAAAAAGCTTTCAAAGAAAGCAAGACCGAGCTGCTGAGGGTACATCTGAAAATAATAATCGCCTACCCACGAAAAATCGCCTTTTGCGAAATCGATTGCCCTGATGAACACTTCGTATTGATCGCATTCGACCGATATGTGGGTCTTTATCACAAAGTAAACAAGGCCCGCCGTAACAAGTATCGACGACGTGATCGACGCAACGAGAACCCGTCTGTTCTTGGAATTTTTATCTTTGCAGCCTATAAACAAAAGCTTGCAAAGCGCAAACGCACCCAAAAATGACAGAGCGATGAAGATAAGGTTTTTAAGCCTTGAATCGGGTCCTTCCGTCATAAAAGAGATGCCTTCATAATAATAGAGGTTCATGTTGAACGTATAATGGATCGCGTTCACAAAAAGATAGAGCGAAAACAAAGCTGCTATCGCTGTTGCGATCTTTGAAAGGATGAGCGCTGATTTTTTCATGCCTGTTTTTGTTTTTCTCCTTTCATCTTACCGATACGCTCAGTAAAAAGATCGAGCGCGATCTTAAGTCCCGCTGCCGCAACCGGGATCAGCATCACAAAGAACGGGAACACATATCGTCCCTTCGCTTCCCATATGAGACTGAACAAAAATCCGCCCGTGAACATGATCGTAAAGATCGACGAATACAGATTTTTTTCAAAGCGGCCGCTGTTTTCATCTGTTTTTGCAAATGCGCCTTTCGCCGTAAATACAAGCGCGAAAGCATATATAAAGAACTGATAATAGTTCATCAAAAATCTTAAAAGACCAAGCACTTTCGAATTGTAGAAAAGACGGATCCTGTTATATTCGCTTCCGTCGCCCGCTGTCATGTGCGCAGACTCAAAAAGCGGATCGCTCCACTGTTCAAGCGCCTTATAGTTAAAGAAATCCACAGCCAGTTTCTTATTTTGCCTAAACTCTGAAAGCCTCATCGAAAGCTCTTCTCTTGAATGTGCTGCCGCGAGCTCCTTTTTTGAATCGTGAAACAGGTACGATCCGTAATTGTATCCGTTGTAATAGCCAACACCCTTTCCCTCATAAGGATCGCCCTGAAGTCCCATTACTACCCAGCTTATCTTCGGAATCTCCTCGTGGCTTATCTCGTATCCGCTCTTCATTTCATAATATTTCTTGATTCCGGCATCGGTAAAAAGCGGTAATGCCATAAACAAAACCGCGATAAGTATATGTAAAGCCTTCTTTTCTTTAAGGGAACACAGTACAAAGAAAATGCATGCCGTCACCAAGAATATGAGGGCATTCTGTCTGACCGGAAGGGCAATGCACGATACGATGAGCGCTCCGATAATAAAGCCTGCCTTTTTCTTTTTGCAATATTGTATTGATAAATATGCGACGAGTATTGCGGAAAATGCAAAGAAAACGTCTCCGTACACGAAAGAAACGTAATAGAAGAACGGGAAGAATATTCCCATGAGGACCGTTGCGAAAAAACCTGCCTTCTCATTGTCCGATACAAGCAACACCGTTCTGCCCGCAAAGAAGATTGACAAAGAGATAAAAAGTGCGTTTAAGCACTGCAGGAATCTGTAATGATCAACCAGCTTTAACAGTAATCCTTCAAAGAAGATAAGACCGTATTGCTGAGGATACATTATAAGGTACATGTTGTTCATGTCTTCGTAGTTGCCGGCATTGAACCTTTGTGCATCGAGGAAAACTTCCATCTGATCCCAATAAGGGGATATCTTTGTTTTAAAGACAAAAAGTATCAATAAAGCAAAAATAAAGCAGGAAACCGCAATTTGGATGATCAAGAGCCTTTTACGGTTTTTCTGCTTATCTTCACTTTTAAAGATTGCCCGGGAAAGGGCATAAAGTACCGCTGCCCCGAGAATTGCGACCAATATGTTAAGTATAAATATATCTTTGCTTTTACGGATGCTTTCATCGACAAGATTTGTCACGTCGGATAAAAACGTAAGTCTCGCGGACTGAACGCAAAGGTAAAGTAAAATGATCGATGCGATAAAATATGAGATTTTTGACAGTATGAGTGCTGTTTTTTTCATATAAACAAATTTATCACTTAATTGATAAACCCGCAACAACGCTATAACTTCTTTATTCTCTCGATCGCCTCTTTGGTGGCTTCATGATCGCCGAAAGCGGTCAGTCTGAAATATCCTTCGCCGCTCGGACCGAATCCCGAACCGGGTGTACCGACTACGGAAGCTTTATTTAGCAAAAGATCAAAGAATTCCCAGCTTGAAAGCCCGTCGGGCGTCTTTAGCCATATGTAGGGTGCGTTCACGCCGCCGTATATCTCATACCCCGCACTCTTTAAGCCTTCGCATATATATGAAGCATTCTCCATATAATAGTTTACAAGCTCTTTGACTTCGGCCTTTCCCTTATCCGAATATACCGCTTCACCCGCTCTTTGAACGATGTAGGGAGCCCCGTTATATTTTGTGCTGTGTCTTCTTGCCCAAAGAGTATTAAGCGATACATCGCCGACTGTCAGCTTTTTGGGTATGACCGTAAATCCGAGTCGAAGTCCAGTGAATCCGGCATTTTTGGAAAAAGAACGAAGTTCTATCGCGCAGGTATCTGCGCCGTCACACTCATAGATAGTGTGAGGGATGTTTTCTTCTTTTATGTATGCTTCATAAGCGGCATCGTAAATGATGACCGCTTTATTTTCTTTGGCGTAATCAACCCACTTCTGAAGCTGTTCGCATGTTATCACTGCTCCGGTAGGGTTGTTGGGAAAACACAGATAGATGATATCCGGTGTCTTTTCGGGAAAAGCAGGCGAAAAATCGTTCTCTTTTGTACAGGGCATGTAGACTACTTTTGAATATCTTCCCGTATTCTCATCGAAAAGACCCGTTCTTCCTGCCATTACGTTTGAATCGACATATACGGGATAAACCGGATCGCATACGGCGATAACGTTATCGGTTGAAAAGATCTCCTGAATATTTCCCGAATCGCACTTTGCTCCGTCGGATATGAATATCTCATCTGCTTCGATGTCGCATCCTCTGTCCTTATAATCGCCCTTTGCGATCGCGCTTCTTAAAAACTCGTATCCGAGATCGGGTGCATAGCCTTTGAACGTTTCTTTGTCTGCCATTTCGTCTACAGCTTTGTGAAGACTTGCGATCACGGAAGAAGAAAGCGGTCTCGTTACATCACCTATACCGAGTCTTATTATCTTTTTATCGGGATTTTCCTCACTGTAAGCTTTAACCTTTTTTGCTATAGTCGAAAACAGGTAACTTCCTTTCAGATTCAGATAGTTATCATTGATCTTAACCATTGCCGTTGCCTCTTTTAATAATCTGTCTCGCCATCAAATACAAACTCTGCGGGGCCTGTCATGAATATATGGTTTGTTTCTTTGTCCCACTTTACATTAATGTCACCGCCGCGTACGTGAACGGTTATCTCATCGTCGGTAAGTCCGTTTAAGATACAGGCCACGGCTGTTGCACAGCAACCTGTTCCGCATGCCAACGTCTCGCCGGTTCCCCGTTCCCAAACACGCATTTTTACGTTTTTTCTGTCGAGAACCTTTACAAATTCCGTATTGATCCTTTCGGGAAATCTTACGTGATCTTCAAACTTCGGTCCCAGTTCTTCTATCTTTAAAGTATCGGGATCGAGAAAGATCACCGCATGCGGATTGCCCATGGAAACACACGTCATTCGATATTCTTTGTCGTCCGTAAAGATAGGTTCATCAATGACCTTTTCTTCATTAGAGATAACGGGGATCTTTTTTGCCTCAAGTATCGGCTCTCCCATATCGACTTTGATGAGCTTTGCCTTCCCGTTTTCGGGGAAAACGGTAATATACTTGATCTTTCCCATGCTTTCGATCGTCATCTCTTCTTTGTCCGTAAGATGTCTGTCGTAAACATATTTAGCAACACTTCTTATCCCGTTTCCGCACATCTGGGCACGTGTTCCGTCCGCATTGTACATTTCCATTTCAAAATCGGCGATATCCGAAGGGTTAATAAAGATGACCCCGTCCGATCCTATCCCGAAATGTCTGTCGCTTACGGTCTTCACAAATCCGGGTTTGTCTTCGTTTGCGATATGTTCGCTGAATCCGTTGATGTACACGTAATCGTTGCCGCATCCGTGCATTTTTGTAAATCTGATCTTCATATGTGTCCCGCTTGTTTTAAGTGATCACTCACTGTTTAACAAAAGAATCATCTGCGCACTTTCTGTCATAGTGCGCCCCATATCCATGCTTGATTTTTGGATATACCTAAAGGCCTCGGGTTCCGTCATTCCGTTTCTGTCCATTAAGATAAGCTTCGCTTTTTCAATAAGCTTCTTTTCCTCTTCGGATCTTTGCGGTTTAGGTTTAGGCTTAGGTTTTTGTTTCCTGCCTAAAGCAAAGCTTCCCGGTAAAAGCATACTTAGCGTATCTTTAAGATCATCGGGTTTGAACGGCATCAAAAGCTTGATTATATTGCTCGAAAATGGCTCAAGCCCGGCGTCTTTTGTCAAAAGCACCATATTGACATGCGCCGGAAGATAAGTGGAAAGCTCTTCGTATCCCATATCGGAAAGTCTTTTTGTACAGATGACTATGCTTACATCTCTGTCTTCGACGGTTCTGAGTATCTCATTTCCGCTCTCACAGATATACACCTGGTCCCAAAATCCACTTCCCGAAACGATCCTTTGTATTTGGCCTGCATCCTCAAATTTGGGCATGGAGATCAATATACAGCCCATAAGGATCCTCCCTAGATCTTTGTAAGATACGTTTCAAGTTCCCAATCGGAAACTCTCGTCATATAATCCTTCCACTCGGTATTCTTTATTTCTTCGTATACTTTTAAGAACTCTTTTCCCAAAGAGTCCGAAATGATCTCATCCTTTTTAAGCTCGATAACGGCATCCTTTAAGTTTTCGGGCAAAACATCGGCTTTGGCCAACGCTTCGCATGTCGTACACTCTTTGCCTGGATCGAGATTTTTATCCAAACCGTCCAATCCTGCAGTTAAACAGGTAGCAAGAACAAGATACGGATTCGAAGATCCGTCGGGGAATCTCAATTCGATCTTAGTATCTTCCATGTCGCTTACCAGTTTAACAAGCGCTTTCTCTCCTTTTGTCGACCATACTACGGCATTAGGTGCCTCATATCCACCGAGGAGTCGCTTATAGGAATTGACCGAAGGATTGCTGATCGCAGTCAGCGCTTTTGCATGGTTAAGAATACCCGCAATAAAAGCATATGCTTCTTTGGAAGGGGTATTGTCCGCATTTCTGAATATATTCTTTCCGTCTTTTGAAAGCGTTATCGTAAGATGCATGCCCGATCCCGCCACATCTGTCTTGGGTTTGGGCATGAACGTTGCATAAAGACCGAATCTCTTGGCGATCGATCTTACCGCAAATCTGAATGTCTGTATGGAATCTGCCGTCTCAAGCGCTTCGGCTGCGGCAAAATCGACTTCATGCTGCGCGGGAGCGGCCTCGTGATGAGACGATTCGATCTCAAATCCCATCTCTTCGAGCATGAGAACTATATCTCTTCTCGCATTTTCACCAAAATCCACCGGACCTACGTCAAGATATCCGGCAAGCTCATGCGATGTTGTGGTGGGAAGACCGTTTTCATCGCTATGGAACAGGAAAAATTCATTCTCTGTATAAACTGTTGCCTCATATCCTTTTTCGGAAACTTTTTTCAAAGCTTTTTTAAGGATGTTCCTTGAGCACATTTCAAAAGGAGTTCCGTCTTCAAGACAAATGTCGCATACAACCTTGGCAACTTTTCCCTGCTGGGGTCTCCAGGGCAAGATCATGAAAGTATCAAGATCGGGATAAAGATACAGTCTGTCATCAAACGAATAGCGATCTCCGAATGCTGCCGATCCCGCAAAAGAATAGCGGTTCGCAAATACACGCTCCATCTGCCCGGGAGTAACGGCTATGTTTTTAAGCCTTCCGAAAATATCGGTAAACTGAAGTCTTATAAACTCGACTCCTTCTTCATCTATTAAATTTAGTATGTCTTCTTTTGTCCTCATGGTCGTCCTTTCTTTTATACAAAAAGAGGCACCAAAAATGAGCTCAAAGCTATTATTGGTGCCCCGATCATTTTGATACTGTGCGGTTAACCGCATTTAAATACTATCGGTCTGCTTATACAATACCCTGTGCGTTCATGGCATCTGCAACCTTTAAGAAGCCTGCAATATTGGCACCTGCAACATAGTTGCCTTCAAGACCGTACTTCTTTGAAGCATCGTCAAGGTTGTGGAAGATGTTTACCATGATGTTCTTAAGCTTTGCATCAACTTCTTCGAATGTCCAGGAAAGTCTTTCGGAGTTCTGGCTCATTTCAAG
>AUXO015770551.1_pt1 | contig 10016 bp, 7 predicted proteins | sample 768731 | NCBI WGS metagenome assembly AUXO01 (sample SAMN02715735, study PRJNA202380) | gut metagenome | biome: sheep rumen | host: Ovis aries | place: New Zealand: Palmerston North | reverse complement strand
GCATACTTGAACCAGCACAGCCCTGCCACAGGCAGAAGCACGCCGGGGATCAGCAGCAGAATACTCTTCTTTTTCTGCAGCAGGAAACCGAACAGCCATGTGATCAGCGTCAGCACTGCGGCATAGATATATCCCGTCAGGTCCCCGTGCAGAAGATACAGGAACGCAAGATTGCATACAGCGACAGCATATTTCCTGATCGAGGCATGATGAAAGAGCCACAGCAGCAGACTGCTGAGCCCGACCAGTCCAAGATATTCAAACGACAGAATACTCATTTTTTACCCCACGGGAGAAGCTGATCTCCTTTTACCAGAAATGCCTTCTCAGCCAGACGTGCCAGCGGTGTATCGCTGTATGAATCCGAGTAGAACGAATCAATGGTTCCCTCCGGGAACCGCTCATAAAACCTCTTTACTTTTTCTTCGCCATGACAGTTGATCCCGTCATACTTTCCCGTATGCATATCGACCCTGCTGGCCATGGCTGTACGGATGCCGATCTTTCTGCAGAACGGAACGATCACGAACTCCGGCGATGCTGAAATAACGACATCGTCGTCTTTCTGCTGTCTGTTATACCATTCTTTGATGTGATCTGTATGTGAATCTATAAACTGCGCCACAAAAGACTCCATGTCATCGATATAAACAAACATGTGATAAAGGTTCTGCTTGAATGTCAGTTTCGGCATCAGGCGCAGAACATAAAGGAGACCGCAGACTGCAGTCCTGGGCAGGCTCAGCAGGCTTTTCGGTCTGTGCAGATAGCAATATAAGATAAAATCCGCAGTGGAATCCCCGCGGTATATCGTATTGTCAAAGTCATATACGTCCATAGTGAAAATATATCAAAAGATGCCCTTTTCATCAATCACTACCAAAATTACAGTTTGGATTATGGTATACTTTCTTCGATCATGTCCGGAGGCATTCAACGATGAAATATTCATTTGTCATTCCCTGCTACAACTCCTCTCAGTCGATCTCGCTTGTTGTCAAGGAGATCCAGGATAAGATGCTGGAGATGCAGGAAACAGAATATGAGATCATTCTCGTCAATGATCATTCAAAAGACAATACAAAGGAAGTCATTTTTTCTCTGGCGGATCAGCCGAATATCCGGGCCATCTCACTTGCAAAGAATTCCGGACAGGACGCAGCGTGTTTGTGCGGGTATAAAGCATCCAAAGGTGATTATGTCATTTCACTGGACGATGACGGACAGAACCCTGCCAATGAAGTGGATAAACTGATTAACAAGCTGAACGAAGGCTATGATGTGGTGATCGCACATTATCCGAACAAACAGCATGAATCATGGCGCAATATCGGATCCAAGGTCAATGACATCATGGAAATCGAAATGCTCGGCAAACCCAAGGAACTGTATGTCGGCAGCTACTTCATTGCCAAGCGGTTCATCATTGATCAGATCACGCAGTATACCAACCCCTATCCCTATATCAGAGGTCTGCTGCTCTCAGCAACAGACAACATCGCAAATGTCGATGTTCATCACAGGAGCAGGGAATTCGGCACTTCACAGTATACATTGAAGAAACTGCTGGGTTTATGGATCAACGGGTTCACCTCATTCTCTGTCAAGCCGCTCAGGATCTCCACAGTCATCGGCGGCATCATTGCCCTTCTGGGATTTGTCATGACCTTGTATGCAGTGATTCATAAACTGCTGCACCCCGAGATCTCAGCAGGATGGGCCAGCCTGATGTCCGTCACCACAATGATCGGCGGTATGATCCTGCTCATGCTTGGCATGATCGGTGAATATGTCGGCAGGATCTATATCAGCATCAACCACACTCCGCAATATGTAATTCAGGAAAAGAAAAATTTTGACCAAAAATAAAGCAACTGCATCGTGCAATTGCTTTTTTCATATTCTCAGTCCTCTTTGTTGACTTCTTTGATGTATGCATCAAAGTCACGGATGTATTCCGAGCCGTCATAATGCGTGTCTGTCAGACAAAGCAGCACGGAATCATCTGAGAAGTCATACATTTCCTTCCAGATCATGCGCGGGATGAACACGCCGGTTCTGGGTTTGTCGAGCGAAACAACAGCTTCGTGTCCTTTTCCGTCTGTGATCCTGATTTTGCTGGATCCGCTGACATTGATCAGGACAAACTGGGAATGTCTGTTGGCATGTTTGCCTCTGACCATCGTATTGTCTGTCCCGTACATGTAGAAGACACGCTGGATCTCAAACGGGATATCCTGACCGCCTTCGATTGCGACCAGATTGCCTCTTTCATCACCAAGCTCATTGAATACGAGCATTCTGTAAAGTTCCATCTGTCACTCCGTTCTGAATGCATTCAGTGCATTGATCACATAAGTCTGTTCTTCTTCTGTCATGCCGTTGTACATCGGCAGAGACAGGATCGTATCTGCGTATTTCTCAGCGATCGGCAGATCGCCCTTCACAAAGCCAAGATACTTATAGGCATTGGAAAGATGCGGCGGGATCGGATAATGAATGATCGTATGAATGCCTTTTGCCAGCAGATATTCGATCAGTTCATCCCGGTACGGGCTGAGTATTTCATACTGGTGGTAGATATTGTTTGAACCGGGTCTTGTCGGCAGATAGGTGATCCACGGGTTATGGACCTCTGTATCATAGCGTCTGGCAATGGCCATGCGTTCCGCATTCAGTTCATCCAGGTACTTCAGCTTGACTCTCAGCAGACCTGCCTGCAGTTCATCGAGACGGCTGTTGGTACCGACGACTTCATTCTGGTAATGGACCTTGCTGCCGTAGTTGCGGATCGTTCTGATCGCATCAGCGTATCCTTCGTCATCCGTGGTAATGGCACCGCCGTCACCAAAGGCACCCAGGTTCTTTGTCGGATAGAAGCTGAAGCAGGCAATATCACCGAATGTTCCTGTCTTTCTGCCTTTCCATTCCGTACCGTGGCTCTGTGCGCAGTCTTCCACGACCTTCAGGTTATACTTCTGGGCAAGCTCCATGATCTTTGTCATGTCGCAGCTCTGGCCGTACAGGTGCACAGCAAGGATCGCCTTTGTCTTATCCGTGATCTTTTCTTCGATCTTTTCCGCATCCAGATTTCCGTACTGATCCGGCTCAACAAATACCGGTGAAGCATTGTTCATCGTGATGCCCATGACACAGGCAATGTATGCATTGGAACTGACGATGACTTCATCGCCGGCTCCGATGCCCAGTGCACGGAATGCGATCCAGAGCGCGTCCAGTCCGCTGGCAAGACCTACACAGTATTTCGAACCGATGTACTGCGCAAATTCCCCTTCAAAGGATCTCAGCTCATTTCCGAGAATATACCACCCGCTTCTCAGGACTTCCAAAGCCTTGGCTTCAAACTCATCCGCGTGCTGATCATACATTCGTTTCAGATTGTTCGCCATGATGTTCATTTGCAGCATCCTCCTTCTTGAGTACTTTCTCTATCACATACAGCGGTCTGTTTCTGGACTCATCCAGATTTCTCCACATGTATTCACCGATGATGCCGAGCATCACCATCTGGAATCCCGACAGCATCAATATCACGACCATGAGTGATGTCCAGCCAGAGACCACATTGTTCTTCAGTTTATCGATAATAAAGTAGATCGCACTGATCAGACCGATGAAGCTGATGATCACGCCTGAACAGGTGATGAAGCGGATCGGCTTGTTCGAGAATACGATGAACGTATCGATAAACAGATTGATCCGCTTGGCATATGTCCACATGGACTTGCCCTTCTCACGGTCGCGTCTTGTATATTCGATGGTCGTTGGATCATATCCGAGCCAGATCAGCTGCAGATAGATGCTGGAATTCTTTTCCTGCATCTCCACCAGCTCATCAGCGACCTTTTTGTCGATCAGGAAGAAATCAAATCCGCGTTTCGGATAATTGGGCTCCACCCATTTCCTGACAAGCTTATAATAGGTATCCGCAAACCAGTTCTTCAGGGCAGACTCTTCTCTGTCTTTTCTGACAGCCAGGTTTACAAGATTTCCTTTTTCCCATGAAGCCAGCATTTCCGGGATCAGATCAGGCGGATCCTGAAGGTCCGCACTGATGACAGCGATGGCTTCACCTTCTGCCTGACTCATGCCGGCAACGATCGCTCTGAACTCACCGAAGTTGCGGGAAAGCTTGACGATTTTTACCCTGGGATCCTGTTTCTGTATTTTGACTGCCTGGAAGAGCGTATCATCACCTGACCCGTCATCCACAAGCACCCATTCAAAATCGATATCCTTTCGGACATCAAATACATCTCTTTTCACTGCTTCGTACGTCTCCGGAAGATTCATTCCGTTGTAGTAACAAGGCGTTACGATAGATATTTTTGTCATATGTTCACCTTACTGCTAATAATCATACGCTATTTTCCTCATTTTATCATCAGCCTTTTCAGCAAGGGTCTTCTGCGGCTGCTGTGGTATGCGGAAACAGTGAGGCAGAAAAAGAAAAAGATCCGTTCCTCCGGAACCGGAAGAGCGGATCATGATCTTACTGCATGCCGTTGATCAGGGAATTCAGCTGGTCGGCAGTCATGCCTCTGCCTTCATAACCGGCGTTGTATGTGATTGCATAATGCAGATCACCGGCACTGAATACTGCCTCATTGATCAGCGTTCCGTCACCGCGGCATTCTGCTTTCACGCCTTTGAGGGTAACAGTCCATGTCTTGGAGTATTCATTGTTGTCTCCGGAAAGCTCGCTGCCTTCTGCTTCCGTTGACTTGCGGATGACCATTTCGTCATTTACGCTCTCATACATCGCTCCGATCGTGCCGGGCATTGCTTCATAGTGCCAGAAATTCAGTCCTTCCGGCAGAGCCTGTTCGATCGGCGGAGCAAACTTCACGCCGGAAATTGTGATTGCTTCATCAAGATCTTCTGTAAATGTCCAGGGATTAGGCATACCTGCTGCATCCATGCGGAGGAATACGCCGGCTTCCGTGTTTTCATTTTTATCATCAAACCATGTCAGCTGTGTGCCGTCGATTATAAAGCTTCCTGTACCGTCTGTGTATACAGTTTCATCTGTTTCCTTGCCGTCACTGTCAAATTTCTGGTCAGTCAGAACAGCGTCTTTATAGACCAGCTTGCCTGCATCGTTATCCCAGACAGCTGTCATTTCCCAGTGGTAGCGTTCTGCCGCACTGTTGGGCCAGTCGATCACAACATCCGCTGTGTCACCGGATACCGGTGTCAGGACGATCGTGCCTCTGCCGGCAACTGTTTCCACATAGGTGCCTGCCAGGTCACTTACCATGTCAGGTGCTTCTGCAGCAGGTGTTTCAGGTACCGCTGTTTCCGGAGCTGCTGTTTCTGCAGGAACCTCGGAAGCTGCAGGTGTTTTTTCAGGTTCTTTTGCCGGTGCTTCAGCAGAGCATCCTGCCAGAAGCGCCAAAGATAATATTGCTATAACCTTTTTCATTTCTTTTTTCTCCATTTCATGCCGTATGTAACTTCGGCATTTACTATCATGATTGTTTTTCAGAAAATGTCCATATCAGTCATCAGGATTTTTTTACTTCTTAAATTCTTTTTTCGTATACTCCTCCACGATCTGTTCCGCACATTTTCTTGCGGAGGCATTGAGAAAGTAATACATCGGTACATCGTTCTTCCGGCAGAGATCAGTGATCTTGTAATAATCACTGTGGCTGATGGCGTTTGTCTGGATCCATACCATCTTCGCGTTTTTGATCAGATCCTCGTTGATCCTGACATTGCTGAGTATACGGACGTTGCCGGTGATCATCTGACTGAACTGTCGGATAAATGAGTCATGGCCGCCGCATACAACGACTCTCTCGCTGACTTCAAATGGAAGTTCGATCCGGTGATCAGGTACATCCTCTTCCGGATTCTGTGCCGCAAAGACCACTTCCCTGAGCCGGGAAAGTTCTTCATGTTCCTGCTTGCTTGTGCGGATGAGTTCCTCGAGTTTTTCACTGACTGCCGCATGATCTCTTCTGGATCTCCAGAGCTGTTCGTTCAGAGATTTATTTTCTTTTCTGATCGCAGCAATCTGCTTTTCATAATCAGGAACTGATGGTGTTTCAGTTTCCGGTTCAGCGGATTCCTGGGATTCCGTTTCAAAATAATTACCTGTATACCGGTGCGTTATCGCATGCATCAGGGTCATGCACATACGCATGACTCTCCGGTCCTCTTGCGGAACATCATATTGCTTCAATGATTGTTCCAACCAGTCAAAGCGACCGATATTTCTCGGGAGTACTACACCTGTATGCTCATACATCATCTGAGCAGGATTCAGTGTCTCACGAAAATACTCATCTTCTTCACTGCTTTCATACATAACTGAATACAGATCCAGGGGCGGTTCCGGTGCCGGATCATCTTTCTTCTGCTCAGCCTGGCTGATCGAATCCAGTTCATCGTATTCCACGCTCCATGGCAATGCAAGGGCTGTGATTTTTGCCAGCACCGTCCCGAAATAATACATCCAGATCAGATCATCGCCGCGGTCTGCCAGATAAAGCAGCGCAAAGCACAGACGGTAGGGATTGTCGATGTGAAAGGTCTTTATTCCGGACAGTGCTTCTTCCGACATGAACAGCTCCTGTGTTTTCTTTGGGAGGATCGGATAATTCTTGAACAGCAGTGCATACTGTTCTTTTTCTTCCACACCTTGCGCAATTGCATCTGCACATCTTCCCAAACCATCATCAAGTTCTGTAATCGTATCGAACTGACCCTTGAGCTCACGCAAAGATTTATCCTGTGTGAGCAGACTGTTTGTATTTTCCGGGCCAAGTCTGACGGTAAACTTGTTTTCGTATTGATTCAGTTTTCTTTCCAAACGGTCATGGCGTTTCATCTGTTCGTCACGTTCTTTGTGATTTTCTCTCAGACCGGCAAAAAAGATACGGGCAAGCTGCCAGTATTTATCACGAAAATCATTCACTGCTTCGTTGATCGCCTCTTCCGGAAGTGCTGACAGCAGAGCTTCAAATGTTCTGCGGGACGGTACATCCTTCATGTGTTTTCCACGGATCGTTGCTTCATCCAGAATCGTACGATGCGGTTCTCCTTTGGGACTGTACACTTTGCAGTCATCATTCCTGTGCAGCAGGACATATTTGACCTTCATGATGATCAGAGTGGAAAACGTAAAATCTTCCACAGTCAAACACCCCGGTACATCATACATCTCGTCTTCACTGAGCTGAGGAAGAATGTCCGCTTCTGTCTGCCACAGTTTTTTTGCGTCCTGCAGAGTGTCCAGGATCCATAGAGATGCTCCGAGAAGCAGATCCATTTCATCATCAAGAGTGTCATAACTTTCCTGCAGAATGGAATTCAGATAGGACCAATCATCCTCAAAATAAGATGTTCCGGGATAATCCGGATAGGCTTCTCCGATCATTTCCCGCGCATAACCGAGATTCTTCAACGCTGTCTCCATGCGTTTTTTCATTCTCCGCTGGTCAAAATCCTTGTCATTAAAAAAACCTTTTTCCTCTGTATACGCTCTCCGTGAATCATCAAATGCTTGTTTAAATACTCTTCTGACTGTTTCCGGATCGGAATAATCCTTTGCGCCAACCCAGAGATCCAGTTCCCTGTCCATATATCTTTGCATCTCCTTCTTATTTACGGCATCACTGCCGGGAATGAATGTGTTTGCTGTTTGTAGATCAGTTTAATCATATTGTCTTTATGATGATCAGGCAATTATGCTTTTGCGCATGCACATACAGTTCAATGCTATAATATTGAAACATGAAACGAAAAGAAAACAACATAGTGACGATCGTGCTGCTGGCAGTACTGCTGAATATCGTATGTGCGGTGATCTTTGTACCGTATCTGAGGACAGGACGCGCATTCATTCTGGACTGGGATATGCGTACTCTGTATGCATCGAACTTTGAGAATCTCAGAACGATGCTGGTGAAATGGAGGGACAGCGGAACGCTTCCTTTCTGGAGCTGGGCAAGCTTTCTGGGGAATGACTTCTACTCCACCAAGCTGTTCTACTTCCAGGATATATTTGACTATCCGTTTGCTTTGACGGATCTGCCGTATACGGATATCATCACGATCCAGACATATCTGAAATTCCTGACTGCGGGATTCTGCTTCCTCTATTACGCGTCAGTCAATCATTACAGCAGGAGGACGAAACTGACCGGATCATTGATCTTTGCGTTCAGTGCCTACAACCTGCAGACGATGATGCATCCGTTCTTCGCGTCGTTCTTTGTCTTCCTGCCGCTGTACTTTGCAGGGATCGACCGCTATATCATGAACCGGAAAAAAGGACTGTTCATCCTGATGGTCTTCTTCCTGTTCGTCAACAACTATTATCTGTTCTATTCCGTATCGCTGTTTACCGTCCTGTACTTCATCTGGAGATGGGACCGTGAATATCACTCCATGAAAGGCATGTGGGCATCCGCCTTCAGGCTGATCGGCTGCTATCTGATCGGATTTGCCATGAGCGGCGTCGTAGTCCTGCCGGAAGCGATCTCCATTCTGTCCAATTCCCGTGTCGGTGCCAGAAGCGCGACGCTGGTCTTTGACTCTGTGCTTCCCTATCTTGATTACCTGACGGGACTGTTCACACCCACCAGCATGCTGGCAAACAGGGGTGCGGAAATATCACAGCTGTATTCCTACAATACAGAGAATTATTCCGTTATGGCGGTATTCCTCTGGGGATCATCTCTCTGTTCCCTGATGGTGCCGCAGTATCTGTTCGGCAAACACAGGGAAAAGAGCTCTGTGATATCCGTGATCGTGATCACGCTTGTCGCTCTGATCCCGATCCTGTCCAGCGCAATGCACGGGTTCAGTGAACCTTCCTTCCGCTGGCTCGGTTCTGTCAGTTTCTTCCTGATCGCAATGATCCTGCCGCTGATTGAAGAACCCGACATGGATCAACGGGTACTGTTATGGTCACTTCTGGCAGCTTCCATCGTGCTTGCAGGAGGAACAGCCCTGATCGCTCTGGCGGACGGGAAAGAGCTGTCATTGATCAAAGATGACTATTACCTTGTACTGATCTGTCTGCCATCCCTGCTGATCACCGGAGCAGCCCTGTATTACCGGATGACCAAAGTCATCATGCCTGTCATCCTTGCCGAGCTGTGTCTGGTATCGTGGTTCACCTATTTCGGTTCACCTTCCTTCAATTATCTGAACAAGGTGGATATGGACCGTACAGCATCCATTCTCGGTGAGAAAGGCTATTATCAGGATTGGGTTGCTCAGTTTGACCCGGAAAGCCGTCAGGAAGTGGTCAGACATTATATTGATTCCTGGGGCGTTTACTGGGGTTTAAGTACAAACTTCAATCTCTATTATGATCTGATGGGACTGATGTCCTATGACAGTACCTATACAGCAAGCACGAATGATCTGAAGCTTCTTGATCAGGACCATGTACAGGACTACCTGCCATGGACCTTCAATATCACGAATCCCGACATCATGACGCTGGTCTCCACGAAATACGCAGTTGTCGCTGAAGAAAGCCAGGTTCCGTTTACCAACGCAGAATATATCACCGATTATGCAGGTATGCCTGTGTACAGAAACAACGATTATTACAACTTCGGAAAAACCTATACGGACATCATGACGTATGATGACTATGATCCTTCTATGACAGGTCTGCTGAGATCCAGGCTGATCGTCCATGCGGAAGATTATGATGAGATCAAAGCACTGCTTGGAAATGAAGAAGTCACAGGCTTTGAAGAAGCAGTCCCGGACGGGAACAACTATTATGCAACGCTGACGGTCAATGAACCAGGATTTGCGGTCATGTCTGTTCCCTGGCATAAAGGATGGTCTGTAACAGTCAACGGCAAAGAAGTCAAAACATATGCTGTAAGCGGCGGCCTGACCGGTATCCCGGTCGTCTCCGGAACAAACAAGATCGTCGGTACATTCACACCGGTCGGATTAAAAGCCGGCATGTACGCTACCATCGCAGGTACAGCCGGATTCATCCTGCTGATGATCAT
>AUXO011570307.1_pt1 | contig 10016 bp, 9 predicted proteins | sample 768731 | NCBI WGS metagenome assembly AUXO01 (sample SAMN02715735, study PRJNA202380) | gut metagenome | biome: sheep rumen | host: Ovis aries | place: New Zealand: Palmerston North | reverse complement strand
TGGAATGAAAGAATTAATCCAGTTACAGGACAAGTCGAGGTACATAGAGGATTAGACATTGCTACAAGTGGAAGTAAGAGAGTGTATTCTATGCTAACAGGTATAGTACATTCACTTGGAACAAATTCATCACGAGGCAATTGGATAATTATAAAAGATAATAACTCTAGTAGTGCAACCTATGGATATGCAACTTTGTATATGCACCTTGCCGATTTACCTAACTATAGTGTAGGGGATTCAATTAGTCAAGGGCAATTTGTAGCAATGGAAGGTACTACAGGTCAATCTACTGGAATACATTTACATGTTGAAATGCAGGACTTGAATAGATGGAATGATACATGGCATAGTTCATATATACAATCAGATTATTTAGATCCTACTGTATTTATGAATATACCTAATGTGGAAGGAACTGAAGTATATTATGATGGTACTCCTTATGTACCACCTACACCAGCAGTAACGTATAAAAAACATAAGTTTAAATTTTATTTTTATAAAAGAAAGTTTTTTAGTTGACAAAATTTTTAAAATTTACTATTATTTACTTATAGATAATTAAGAAAGGAGAAAATTATGGCTAAGAGAACAAAAGAAGAACTTTTAAATTTAGTACCTACTTTAGGATTATCAGATGAATTACAAGTATCTTTACTAGAGGATATTACTGATAGTTTTGAATCTGGTATTAGTGAAGAAGATCAAGCAAAAATTAATTCTTATGATGAGTTGAATACAAAATACTTAGAACTTTTAGAAAAATATAAGTCAAGATTTTTAGAAAATGTGTCTGAAGTTGTCGAAGAAGCAGAAGAAAAGTTAGAAGAATTAGAAGAAAAAGAAGTAGTTAATATTACGGAAATATAAAAGGGAGAGTGTTAAAATATGGCTTTGAATAAAGTTTTAAAAGCGACTACTAATAGTGAACTTATGAGTTATATTATAAATGTAACTCCTGAGTTAAAAAGTGAAATTGATTTGCCAGTACAGGGAGAAAGTATCAAGCCTATTGGTGAGTTAATTGTTAATAATGAAAGATATAGAAATGCGTTTATTAATACTGTTAATTTGATTGGCTTAACAGTAATTAAGAGAAACGCTTGGGAAAATCCTTGGGATTTTACAACTAAGGGAACACTTAGAAGAGGTCAACAAATTAGAGAGTTGATTCTAGATTTATGTGATGTATTTGATTATAATAAAAATGTAAATAATCATACTAAATTTTTACAAAATGCTGTACCTGATGTATATCATCATATTCATGAAGTAAATTTTCAAAAAGTATATGAAACAACTATATCAGAAGATCAGATGTTAATGGCTTTTGAAGATGAAGGAAGTTTGTTAGATTTTATTGGTGAATGTACTCTAAATTTATATGATACTTACCAATATGATATGTACATTGTAGATAAATATATGTTATGTAGACGTATACTAGATGGAACAGTACCAGCAATGCAAATTGAAGATTATGAAAATTTATCTAGTGTAGATAAAGTATCAGCAATTAAGGCAATTTCTAATTTAATGACATTTAAGAAACCTTATTATAATCCAGCAGGAATTAGAAGGGCGACTCCATTTAGAAATCAAAAATTAATTGTTAATACCGATTTTGAGGCTGATTATTCAACAAAAGTATTAGCAGGCTCTTTCTTTAAAAATGAAGCAGAACTAAAATCATCACTTGCACTAATTGATACATTTAATGAACATGATGAAGAAAGACTAGAATACTTATTAGAGGAAGCATATATTCCGTTTACATCAGCAGAAAAAGAACAATTAGCAGAGATTCCAGCAATGCTTATATCAGATGATTTCTTTATGGATTATGATTACGCTTTTGATACTGTAAATGCTACAAAACAAACTGAATTTACAAATCCTTCTACCTTAAAGAAAAATATGTTTTTACATGTATGGCGTGTATTTTCTACTAGTCCATTTGCTAACTGTATGGTATTTACACAGACTAAACCAAGTATCACAAGTGTAAATATTTCACCATCAACGGCTACTGTTTCAAAAGGTCAATCACTACAATTAACAGCAAATGTTGTAACAGCAGGATTTGCAAATAAAGCAGTACAATGGAGTGTTACACAAGGTGATAATGTAACAGTTGACTTAAACGGATTAGTTACAATTCCTAGTGATTTTACTGGTGCAACTGTTAAAATTAAGGCTACTAGTATATATGATAAAACTAAGTCATCAACAGCAACTATTACCGTAGCCTAACACTAAGAGGAAAAGTAACAATATTTTTCCTCTTTTAATTTTAATAGAAAGGAGTAATTTATGAAACAAAGGCTTATTAATTCGCAACTATCTAATTTTAAAACGTACTTAATGTATAGAAGGCAACTTGTTTCTATTGCTCAAAATGTATTTGTATTTAAAAATTTAAGTGAATTTATTAATAAAGAATACATGAATAGAAATTTACTTTATAATAACGGAGTTGCTTTTTTTAAAGAAGATGTATTAGATGAAGTTGTTTGCTTACCTTTTAGAAATGTCATTCTAGAAACTACACAAGGGGATCCTGTAAAAATAGAAGTTTATGGAAAAAATGGATATCATAGAATGCTTACTAATATAGATCCTAAAAATCCTCAATTTGTTGTTATGAGAGATAACAACGCTGGATACTCATTGCTTCTTGATATAGTTCAATATGCTGAGAGAATCGCAAATTGTGAGCGTACAATTGATATCAATATAGTACAGCAACGTACACCTCGTATATGGAAAACTAGCGAAGATAAAAAGAAAACCTTAACCGATTTAGTAAATGAAATTGATGGCAATTGTGAAAAAGTAATGACGTATGATGATATTAATATAGATGATACAACTTGTATTATGGAACCAGCACCTTTTGTTGCTGATAAAGTTGATCAAATTAAAGATAAAATTTATAATGAATTTTTGAGATTAGTTGGAATTGCTAATTTAAGTTATCAGAAAAAAGAGAGAAATATCAGGGATGAAATAATGGCTATGCAAGGTGGCACTATCGCAAGTAGATTCTCTAGATTTGAACCAAGAAAAGACGCAGTAGAAAAAATCAATAAGTTATGGGGTACTAATATAGAGGTTGAGTATTATGATGGTGAGCCTAGTACCGAAAAAGAAGTGAATAAAAGTGATGAGGAGAGTGATAATTATGTTGATGATGAACTTTCCAACAATTAATGAAAAGCCACCAACACTATATGCTATTATGAATTCTATTGTAAACTATAATAATGATGAACCTAAGAAAATAAAAGAGTTAGCGAATGAGGCAAGAAGTACAATATTTGATTTTGATTATCCAATAGATCCACTTATGAAAGAAGATTTTGAATGTATGCTTTTAAAAAAGTTTATGATGAGACGTATTGGATATGAAACAGTTACAGCGTGGCAGATTCAATTAGAAGTTAAATTAAATGAAATAATGCCAACGTATAATAAAATGTTTGAGGCTATTAAAGACTGGAATATTTTTAGTGATGGCGAAGTTATAGAACATACATCAACTTCTACAGGAGAGTCATCTAGTATAACATCAGATAATAGAACAAATACAAACAATGCACATTCAACAAATGATAATAGATATGCAGAACTTCCTCAAAATAGACTAGAGGATTTAGAAGATGGATCATACGTTACAAACTATAATTTACAAGATAATATATCAACTATAACCGATACAACACAAGCAAGTGGAACAGGTAGACAAGAGGATGAGACAACTATAGAAGAAACTACATCAAGAACACTTGCTAATAAAATAGACGCATACAATAATTTTGTTGAAAAAAGAAATCATATTTATACTATGATTTTTAAAGACTTAGAAGTCTTATTTTATAGTTTAATATAAGTAAAGGAGAGAATTATGACAGATTTTGAAAAAATTGAAAAAGATAAAATAAATGTACTTTCACCATTTAAGTTATTAGTTTTACAAAATTTTCCTTTTATAGAGGCTGATTTTGATAGTTTAACTAATTATGAGTTAATGTGCAAAATGGCTGAGTACATGAATAAAATTAATGAAAATGTTAATACACTAGATGAAAATGAAACTAATGTTTTTAATGCCTTTAATGCTATAGTTGATTATATTAATAACTATTTTAATAATTTAGATGTTCAGGATGAAATTAATAATAAACTAGATAGTTTAGTCGAAGATGGAACATTTTTATCTATATTAGAACCTTATATACAGCCGCAATTAGATAATATTACTAATGACTTAAATATATTGAAAAGTAAAGTTGATAATATTTCAACTCTTCCAGAAGGATCAACTACAGGAGACGCAGAACTTATTGACATTAGAGTTGATAGAAATGGTAGTACATATTCATCTGCAGGTAATAGTGTAAGAGGTCAAGCAGATGAAATTGATAATAAAATTGATTGTAGTTATGTAGATATTCATACATTAGGATGGGAGTTAGGTAGTATTGTATCTAATGGTGATATGGCTTCTAGTACAAGTAAAATTAGGACTAAATGGCCTATTTTTGTTAGAAAAGGTAGTGTTATTAAAACAATAGGTGATTGTAAATATGGAGTTTTTTGTTATAGTAAATATGATAGTAAAACTAATCAATCTTTAAATACTATTATTTATTCAAAAACAATTGCAGAGGAAAAAAATATTGTAATAATACCTTTTGATTGTTATGTTAATATAGTTTTTGGAACATTTGATAACTCTAATATAACACTTGATCAAATGTATGAATTTGTAGCAACTCATCTTTATATTAGTTTAATAAAATATGAATCTCCTATAGAAGAAAAATATTTATTTAATAAAGAAGAAAAATATATCATACCATTAAAAAATAACTTTATTAAAGATAACACAATTACAACACCATCTGAATATCATTTATCAACAAATATACTTATTTTTGATAAAAATCTAGCAATAAAGATAGATAACTCTAAATATTTATTTAAAATATTAACATTTGAATCATATATACCTAATCAATCGTATAACTATAGTGATAACTATGTTATAAAAGATTGTACTCCTTATATTGAATCAGGAAATATTTTATATGTTCCTAAAAATACATACTTTATCATAGGATTTATGAATAAAAATTATTCTATTATGTCATCTGATGATATTAATTATTTAAGAGAAAATATTATCTTTTTGTATAACGACAATTTACCTGATTTTTATTATAAAGAATTTAATAAGGATTTTGAAAAAGATTTTGAACTTAGGATAGGAGGAACATATGAAAATGGTTTATCTAGTGAATCAACAAAATATGTAAGAACTACATTATCAAAAATAAAACAAAATTTTAAATTATCTTTAAATACTGATTCTCTTTATTATAGAGTTATTTATTATGATTATAATCCTAATCTATACTTATCAAAACCTCTTAGCAGTAATTTTACTAAAGGAACTGAGGAATCTATTTGCGAAATACCTGACGAAGTTCAAGACAGACGTATTAGAATAGAATTTGTTAAAGAAAATAGAGATGATTTTACGGAAGAAGAATTAAACTCTATTATGAATAATATTATTATTAAAATTAAAGAAAATGAGGAACATTACTATAATAATGAACCTGAACCAATACCAGTTACAGGAAGTACACCTTTAACAGCAGTTGAATATCACAATAGATGGAATACGCTAGTTAGTAATAATTTATGTGAAAGAATATTACTAGGTTATATTAATAATGATGAAAATTATCCAATGTATGAATATATTATTAAACATGACAATAAATGGATGAAAACTGACTATTCAATTAATAATACAAGTTCAGAATTATATTCTAGACATAAAATTCTAATTACTTCTGGTATGCACGGTGACGAAATACAAACTCCAAATAATTTATTTGAGTTTGTGTATAAAATGTTTTATGATAATAAATATTATGAATACTTAAATAGATTCGATTTTTATATCATACCTTTAATGAATCCTACAGGATATAATGCAAGAACTAGAAATAATTATCAAAACATTAATATAAATAGAGATGCAGTAGCCTTTCAAACACAAGAAGCCCAATATTTAAGAACTGTATTTAATCAAAGAGATTATGATATTTTTATTGATTTACATCAGGCTCCTAGTCATGGAAGAGTTGATAACAATCCAAGACAAACAGGATTTGTAAGTATGGATTTCGAAGCAACTGAAGAAGAAAAAACAACTATATATAAAAATCTGCAAGAAGTTGGAAGTATATTAGAACCAATGTTTAGTAAAAAATATAATAAAAATAATGTACAAACTATTTTCCCGTGGGAAGGAAACAATGATCTAACAATATTTAGGAATTACGGAAGAAACTATGCTAAATATTCTATGACTCTTGAAACTTCACCATACGCTTATTATTATAGTAATTCAACAACTAAAGATAATGAAATCGCTAATCTATTTAGTAATACGTTTGTAATATATTTCTTATCATATTTGATGAATTTGTATAAATAAAAAGACTAGAAAATTAATCTAGTCTTTTTAAATGGAGTTATCTAGTGAATAATTACCAATATTTGTTAAATTATGCCAAATGGTAGTACCTTTTCTAAATATTCCATTAATAATCTCAATGGATTCTTTTGGAATATTACCTGTATAAATTAAATCGTTAGAATCAATTTGTACATAGTTAAAATATGTTCGCCCTGTAATATTAGGTTTTTTTAATCTATTAACAGTATAACCATATTTCGTAAAATAATCGTCGAGCATTCTCGCATACTCTGCTTTAATACTCATTTTATAAAAGTGAAAATTATTTTTATTAGACGCTGTAATTACATCCCCTGCGTTTAAGTTTCCTCTTGCCTGTGGTGGTATTAATTCATGTTGTTTTTTACTAATTAATGAATTAGCAATTCCACCTACACCATTAACAGCACCTGTAACAGCACCTGCGTAATTTCCTGTTGCTACATTAGTAATAGCACCAGCAATTGCGTTAAAACCTTGAGTTGCTATATTAATGTCATCTGATGAAACAGTTAAACCACCTATATTTATTGAGTTTTGTGTAAGCCAATTAGTATACATATCACAAGGAAAAGAACAAATAGGAAGTTTACCCATGTTAATACCATATTCATCACTCCTTGCGTTATTCTTATAATTTAATGGAGTCATTCTAATAGAACACCCAGGAGTAATAGCCATATCTATTATAAAATCACATGTATTAGTTGAAAAATCTTCATAATTATAAATAACTGATTGTCCGTTATTATTAGATACTAATAAATAATTATAATTACCAGTTAATAATTTTTTATTTTTAGGAGTATACCCGTTTAAAGAAGTGTTTTTAGATATTGAATTATTATAATGTTGACTTGACATAGAATTAATTACAACAGGACTCATCTCGCTAACTACTTGAGCAAGTGTACGAGGAGCCATAAATAAACCGTTTACAGCGTCGATTTGACCTGCTTTGGCAAGTCTATTAAGTGCCGATTCTACTCCTTGCTGATTTTCTAAAACATAATACTTACACGCACTATAAATACCATTATAATATCCACCTGTAACATTTAAGTATCTATTACCGTCGGTCTCAGTATCATATATTGATACACTAGAAGAAAGTACATAAACAAGATCTTCAGCAATATTATCCATTTGATCATCTATTACATGAGAATTTATTATAAAATCACCAGTTTCTAATCCTTCAGGATAAGTGTTAGCACCCACACTATCATCATTTACATGTTCTCTTATAACAAAACAATCCTGTAGAGTTATATAAGAGTACCATGTAGTAAAATGATCTATTGTATAAATAATCTCTGTTGTTTTATCATTTTTATATTTTACTTCATCAATCCATGCAAAAAACCATTTATTAGAATAATCAGGATTTTTAAAAGCCAAATAATTAGCACTTAAACAAGTTGCTAAATTAAAAGGTACTAGTATTCGATTATCACCCCTTATAAAAGAAAAATCAACTCCCTGTGCTACCTGATTATTTTCTAAAAATGTAACCATATCCATCTCACTTATATTACAAATATTATTATAATTTCTATCAAGTTTAACATTACTAGCGAGTATCAATCTTGAATTTTTATTCATTTTCTTCACCTAATCCATTCATTTTATAATAGTATTTATTTTTCATTCAAAACACTCCTTTTATCTATTATATTATTTTTTAATTTCAAAATCAATTACTTGTTTAAAGTCGGTTCCTACTAAGTCACTAGCATAAAAAATACAATTCTCTCTAAAAGTATTATACATAAACATCCTTAATTTATCATTATTAATTTTTAAATCATATATATTTCTCTGCCAGTATTTAGATATTTTTACAGTATCGGAAAATACAAAAGTTTTTTCTTTAAATTCTTTATCGGTTGGATATATAAACCAACATGAATTTTTAAAATCTTCTTTATCTTTTAAATATTCACCAACAAACTTAAAATTTTGATACTGAAAATAAACCTGATAAATTTTTCTATAACACTTTCTTGACTTAGGTAAGTGAGGTTGTGGATCAGTCTGCCATGAACCTTTATTTAACATATCTTTTCTTGTACCTATAATAAAAGAAGAGTTTCCTGTAGACTTACAATATTCAATAGCAAGTTTTACTTCTATTGGATATCCTTCGTCATCAACTTCACCTGTTGGAATCCATTTAGTAATAATTTCACCTTGTTTTTGATGTTTTATTATTTCTTGCAATCCCCAATCATATAAATATGGACAAACTCTTGAAATGGTATTTCCTACTAACCATAACCTTGTAGTACCTCTTTTTCTATCAACTGTAGAATAAAAATTCATAAGTTTATCTGCTTCATGTGCCAAATATAGACTTCTTGACATAAATTCTTCAAATATAATATCAGTAACATCTAAATAAGACGCTCCAGCATAATTTTGTTCCGTTGATAAGGCTACTACATAACCAATTTTATCAAACCTTTGTGTTTTTCCTGATTCATTATCATAAATTCCTAGATATAATATTTTTCTATAATATGCTATACAATTATACTTATTATCAGTTAACTTTGAAATATCAACATCAGCAAAATACTGCTCTATCTTTTCAGTTGTTATCTCTTCTTTCCAACGTCTCATAAGAATGAATCTAGAACCTTTAGCAATAATTTTTTTAAGTACTTCATCTTTATTTTTATAACTTGATACATAAGAAGGAGTATCAAATAAATAATTTTCAACTCCCTTCTTATGTTTAACCTGAAAAGATTTACCGTTGGATCTCTCTCCCCAAATAAGGTTAATAGTAGCACCCTCTTTATCAATTGAATCTAAGTTATAATGTACTATCTTTTTAGACATTTTCTAACTCCTTATGAATTTTTGTCAAGACTCTTTTTATATATCTAATAAACTCATCTTTTTCAATTAATCTTTTAGACTTCGAAATAAAGCAAACAACTCCATCTAAATAAATAGTAATATTATAATAATTACTTACTCTTTCTTGTACCATTTCATAACCCTTATAGTCATACTTCATTAGAATCACCCTTAATATATAATAAATGAAATCTTTTTTCAATTTCATCTCTTATTATTTTTGCTTTTTCTCGCCCAATTGTTCTATTGTAAATATTTCCCCTTGATATATTTTTTTCTCTGCAAATTTCTGATATTTTTATCTTACTAAAATTAATAATAAAATCTAAGTCATCCATTATGTTTACCTCCTATTATAATACACATAATCATAGCACCCATCAATACGCCTAAAATAAAATTAATCATTATTCTTTTTATCCTTCCCTTCTAATTCGTTCATTTTATCTACTACACTAGAATATTTAGTCCATTTATCATATAATGATGTACTATCTTTTGTTTCTTCTGCTTTTCTTTTATAATACTCTCTTAAACTATTCCAGTTGGATTGTAATTGTAAATATCTTTTATCTTCTGGATATTCTATCTCCAAATCAATATAATT
>AUXO014299108.1_pt1 | contig 10017 bp, 7 predicted proteins | sample 768731 | NCBI WGS metagenome assembly AUXO01 (sample SAMN02715735, study PRJNA202380) | gut metagenome | biome: sheep rumen | host: Ovis aries | place: New Zealand: Palmerston North | reverse complement strand
ACTAATTCATCGTCATTTTCATAGTCTTCAATATCTTTTACAATAGTTTTACTTCCTACAAGGGTACTTTCATTTCTTGCCAAAGATCTAAGTATCATTTTCATTTTATTTCTGTCTCTTTGCTTTCCATTATCTTCATTTATGTCTTTACTTAGTAAAGATTCAATATAACTATTTGGTATTAAATCTATATCTTTTATACCTTTATCGTTATTTGCAGGCCATCCTCCTCTAATAATATACTCTGCTAACTCATCAAGTTCTACTTTCCTAATATACCCGCATTTTACATTAGAATTAAGCATATCTGTTATAGATACATCTCCTGTAGAATCTCCTGATTCGTATAAGCTCATAGTATACATTTTTAATCTTGCAATTCTTCCTGCTCCTGAATGAAATACTTTTTTTGATTCTTCTTTATTTAGTGTTGTAGAACCTGTTAATATAAATTTTCCTTTTTTAGTATCTTCATCACATTCATGTCTAACAGCATCCCATATTTCTGGCACTCGTTGCCATTCATCAATAAGTTGAGGTTTTAGTTTATTAAAAATATATTTAGGGTTAGTTTCGGCTAAATTTCTTATATCTTTTTCTGTTAGATATACCACACTCTCAGAATGATTTAATGATGTCCATGTTTTTCCACACCACTTTGGTCCTTCTATGCATATAGCACCAAAAACCTGTATATATCTATCTATTTTTTTATCAATTAATCTTGATTTATAATCTTTTTTTGTTAAAGCCATTTTTTATTACCCACCTTTCTTTATTAATATAAATATATCATTTTAGTGAACAATTGTCAATATTTTTGATGAACATTTATCAGTATTTCTGATGAACATTCGTCAACAGTAATTGTGCATTTAAAACAACTTCTGCTGATCTCCTTGTATTATTTCAAAATTCATGGCATCTAGATCATCTTCTGTTCTTATTTCTTTGTCTACTACTACTGATTTTTTGTTGCCACCAAAGTATTCGTGTTTTAGTATGTAGTTCACTTCAAACATTGAAATTATTTCTTTACTTATGTTGTGACCTGGGGCAATTAGTTGTACATTGTTTTCTTTTAGGATTGAGAACATTACATTCCATAAGAATACTGCACTTGTTGCACCAAATGGATTGTCTGCAATTATTACTTTTTTAGTTTTGCTTGAGGCTTCTTTTCTTGTTAGCATGCTTATGTAAGATATAATGCATACTGCAAACATAAAGTAGATTGCATTTACTTGTCCATCTGAACCTAGGTCGTCTTCCCATTTTTTATAGGTTGAATTTTCTTGTATGTCTTCAATTTTGTATAATTTTACTACAGCTTTATCCATATTTACAATTTGGGCTACTAGTGCTTTTGATGAGAGACTTTCGTTTATATATTCTTTGCTCATCTTTTCTTGGTTTTGTTCCATTTGTTCTACAAGTCTATAAATGTATTCTTTAATTTTGTTTTGCTTTTCTTCTTTTTCATATTCAAATAAATCAAGTTTGATAATATTTACATCTTTTCCACCTATCTTTATTCTAGATAAACCTGGTAACTTGTTTAAGTCCCTTACAACAGTTTCAGCCTTTTCATAACATTTTGTTATAAAGTTTTGTTGGTAACCTTCTAGTATTTTTAAAGCTTCATTAATATGCCTTATCTTTTCTTCTAAATTTCCAATTATTATTGTAATTCCATTTTGGATTGATTTAGATTGGCTTAGTTTTTCTGGCAATTTTATTTGTTCAAGTACATCTAGTACATCTTGTTTTATATAAAAATCTTGTACACTATTTTTAATAAAATCTATATACTCTATAAACTTGTTTTGCTTTGTTTTTACTTCTTTTTCTACTGCTTTTTGTTCTAAAAGAAGCTTTTTATATGTATAAATTTCGCTTTCTAACAGTTCTTGAGTATTTACTTCAAATTCTTCTATTTCACTTTGTTCTATAAAACTATGTAAAAGGTCACATTCTTTATCAAGATACTTAATTTTTTCTTCTACATCCTTTATTTTTTTCTTTAATTCAACTAATTGTTTTTGATTAAGGTTTATTTTTGATTTATTATTATCAATTTGTTTTTTTATTTCATTTATATCTTTTAGTCTTTCTACTTCATTGTATATTTCTTGTTTATCATTTAAAAGCTGTTCTTTTAATACTTCTATTTTAGCTAGTTTAGAACTTCTGTCTTTTTCTTTATTGTTAAGATTATCATTTATATTTTGAAGTTTATTTTTTTGTTCATTTACTTTACTTATATATTCATCAATTAATGTGTTTGGAATACTTTGAACATATCCTTTTTGAATAAAATATTCTAATTCACATCCATTTTGCATAATATTTTGTATGCATTTTTCCATCATGGCTTTACGTATTTTATATGTTTCTTGTAATTGGCTAAACTGTGTATTTGAATCATTTATTTTATTATTTAATGCCTTATATGTATTTTTTATTTCTTCAAAACTTTCTTCTATTTTTTTAGTAGCATTAAATTCTGGTATAATTTTTAATTCTTTTTGCAAAGCTTCTTCTGCCTTTTCAGTTTCTAGCATTTTTTGTGTAAGAATTTCTAAATCTGATTCTATTTTGTAATATATTTCTTCTTTTTCGTTAAATATATCTTCTTGAGCTATACAATCTGCTTTTGCTAAATCTATTTGTTTTTTTATTTCTTCCATATCTTTTTGAAATTTTTGTAATTCTTTAATAGCTATAATTTCTTGTTTTATCAATTCTGCTTTGTTTGGTAAAATACTTAAATTTTGCTTTAAAGTATTTATTTCTTCTTTATTATTCTCAAAAATTCTATTAAGTTCTTTTATTTTACTTTCTATTTCGCTTATATTTTCTTCTATGTCTTTTTTATATAGGCTTTCTATTTTTTCTTTTGGATATTCTTTTTTGAAATTGATAAGTTCAGTTAGGTAGTTTCTTATTTTTTCTTCTTTTTTATTATAAAAATCTATTTTTTCTTGTAAGGAACTTATAGATTTTTCTAAATTTTGCTTGTATTTATTTAATTCATTTTCTTCTAAATTTTTATAAATACTTTTTTTGATAGGAAATACTATATCTTTTTCTTCTATATTCTTTCCTTGCCTTAATGTTTCATAACTTATAATTGGAACAAGATTTTCCATTTCAATATCTATATTTTTTGTTTGGATTTTTTTAAATGTTTCATCATCTATAAATACAGAGTAAATAAATATAGGGTTTTGGTTTAAAAAAGTTTCCTTTTGATCTAGATTAAGCGTTTTTAAATATTCAATACCTGTTGTAATGTAATTTGATTTATCTTTTAATTTTTCTTTTAGGTTAAAAATATCTTCATTTGGCACTACCATGTTGTATTTTTGTATTAAATCTAGCTTTTTCTCTTTAGCTTTTAATTCAATTTTTGTATTTATTTTTTCAATTTCTTCTAACTGTATTTCTTCTTGTAATTTTTGAAAAAGCTTTTCATAGCTTTTATCTACATTAAACGTTATTGCTAATTTTTCTAAGCTCGATTTTTGCTGTTCATATTTTTCTATTTCTTGCATTTTTAAATTTAACTTTTCTTTTGCTATATTTAAATCAAAAGTTAATTTTGTTAAATTTATTTGGTTATTTGTTTGTTCTTGCTCTAGTTCTTGCACTTTTTTGTTGTTTAATTCTATTGAATTATATATTTTATCTAACTCTTTATTTTGTTTTTCTAGTCCTTCTTCAGTATTTATAATTAATTCCATTTTTCCATTTTGTATAAACTCTTGTGTTATTGAAGTTATATTTTCTTGAAGTTCTTTTTCTTTTTCCTCTAAGTTTTCTGCTTTTGTTTTACACTTTACTAGAAATTCCATTGCATTTTCTTTTTGTTTTTTTGCAACTTCTTTTGCAGTCTTTTTTTCTTCTTTTGATAATTTTTGCTCCTCATAAATTTGCAGAACTTTTTCAATTTGATCTTCTAAACATAATTTATAATTATACCCATATGTTTCATATTTTTCTTTTAAATCTTTTTCACTTAAATTTATATTATCCATCTGTATTTTTAGTTTTTGAGCTTCTTCTTTGTTTTTAGCATAATCTACGTATTCATTTTGTGCTTTTGCTAAATTTAAATTTTTCGTTTCTAAATTTAAATTAGTTTCAACCGTGTTTTTCTCTTCATTTAGCTTTCCAATTTCAAAATCTACTTTATCTTTTTCTAAATACAATTCATCTATTTCTAGTTTTTTATTTTGTTTTTCTAAAGCTAAAATTTCTTTATTTAAATTTTCTATTGTTTGATTTTCATTTTCTACTTTACTTTTTAGGCTTTCGTATTTTTCAGTATTAAATACATATGCTTCATATGCTTTTTTATTTACTTTTTCTATTTTGGTAAATTCTTCAATTAATAAATTATTTTTATCTTTTAATTCATTATACATATCTCTTGTATCAATAAATTCTTGTTTATTAGCTCTTTTCTTTCTAAACTCCATTAAATTATCTTTTAAATCTATTAATGTATCTGCTAGTTTATTTTCTTCTTCATTATTTACATTATCAATTATTTTTATTAAGAAATTTTCTATTAGCTTTCTTGATGTTTTATTTTCTTTAAAATATTTTTCAATATAATTTTCAGAAACATTTATTTCTGATATTAATTTCCATTCTGCTGGAATTAAACCATAATATTCTATATCTTTTAAATATTCTTTTTTACTATCATATATACGAACAGGTAATTCTTCTTTTTTCATATTGCTAATTATTTGCCTTAATTTGTCATAAGACATATACTCTTTTTCGTCATTTTCTTTTAAAACAAGTGGCAAATACTCAATGTCGTATTTATTTATATCATTATAAAAATAACAATAATTATAATAATCAATTTCTAGCTTGTCCTCTGTTTTTAATTCATCTAATTCTGTGTCTTGTTTTTTTCTTGCACAAAAGCCTGTAAGCATATATTTATATTGGTAACCATCATCTAAAATCCATTCAACTAAACAGTGTGAAGTTCTTTTGGTGTTTCCTCCAATAAATATATTTTTAAGTGGTTTTTCTTTTTTTAAATATGTATTTGGAAGAACAGTTTGAAGTAGCATTAAAAGCAAAAGAGACTTTCCACCTGTATTCATCAAATCATATGTTGTTGACTTACCATTTAGGGTCATCAAAAAATCATCATACATTCCTTTTGCATCATTAAAATTTACATTTACAAGTCTTATTCTATTAATATGTGGCACCCTCTTCACCTCCTAATTTATAAACATATTCTAATAATCTATTTTTATTTTCTTTACTATTTTCAAAATAGAAATATACAATAGCTTTAAACCTGGTTGTAATTGATATAATCTGTCTTTCTTCATCAAAAATTATTAATCCTTCTTCTTGAAGAAAATTAATTACTAATTTTACAAAAGATATTTTATCGTTTTTACCAAATGCTGTCATTCCTTCTCTTGCATCTGCAAGCCTTTCCCACACTTTTTTTATATCTACAAAATTATATTCATTTTCTTTGCTTGCCTGCTCAATATCCTCTTTAATTAAATTTTGAATTTTAATATTTATGTTTTCGATTAATTCTTCTAAACTTAAATAGCTCCTTGGCGAATTTAAGCCAGATTCTCTATAAAAACAAACAATTATTGTTAAAATAATAAAATACATAAGATATATATCTTCGTTTTTATTTAATATTTTTACTTTATGTTTTAATTCTTCATTTGTGTAGCCAAATACTTTATTATCAAGCATTACACATAAATTTAGGGTATTATCTAAACGGTAAATATTAAACCCCATTTTTTCTGCTATTTTGTCTGTTAAATTTTCAATTTCAGCTGAATTTACGTAAGCTTTGTAAATTTCAGAATTTTGTTCTTTGGTAATCTTTTTATTTTGTATTAATGTATTTATTATTTCTAATGCTATATCTATATTTTCATCTATTTCCATATTTTTCCCTTTCTTTTAATATGTAAATACTAAATTTGTAATTTTTAAGCCATTTTCTAAATCTAGTTCTTCATTACTTGCTAGTATTTTTATAGTTTCAAAATGAAACTCCGAAAAAATTTCATCTTCATCTTCTTTTAATTCTTTTTTTCTATTTAAATATATTGTAAATGCTATAAAATCTCCATTATACAAACTTTTTTCACCATAGTTTTCACTTATATATTTTGCTAAAATTTTTAAGTCAACGTGTTTTTTATTTTTTAGTAAATTTAATAAATTTTGAAAATAAAATTTAAAATTACTAATTACTCTTTTTTCCGTTATTTTGTCTATGGTCTCTATTTGTTTTATTTCTTCTTTTTCTTTTATTGTTTCTTCTTGTTGTTCTTTATTTAATCTTTGGCTTTCTATAGATTTCATCGGGTTAAAACTTTTTACTTTCTTTGGTAATAAAAATGGTGAGATAAAATATAATAATCTTTCTGGATTGATATTTCCTGAAATTACTTTTTCAAATTCTTGTTCAAATTTGAATTTTTCTGAAAATGCAGACTTACTTCTTATATCGATAATTTCATCGTGTTTTCCAACCATATCTACCGCTTCACGAAGTAGCTTTGTATGAGAATCTATCGCTTTGTTTAGTTCTTTTTCTATTTTCTTTATAAGCTCTAATGTGCTACTTTCTTTAGAATTTAAATTTTTGGTACCTTCTTTTGAAATATATTCTGTATATATATTTTTGACTAAAGTTGAAACATCTCCAAATAATTTCTCTTCTTCATCAAATTGCTCTTTTACGCTTTCATGGTACCTGTGGTATTCTTCTATTCCTTCTTTTCCTCCATACATAAGTCCTTCTAAAATTAAATCTTTTTGTTCTATTTTTCTTTTTACTTCTATATTTAACCTTCTTACAGTATCATATGCATAGTTAAATGAACCTTTTTCTATTTGCTTTCTAAATAAAATTAAATTCATTGTTACTTGAAGTGAATCTGGAAACTCTTTTGTTTTTAGGTAAAAATCGATTCCTTGTGCTGTAATATAGTAATTTAGTTTTTTATTTTCGCCAAGCTTTATTTCTATGTATTTTAAATACTTCTCTTTTTCTTCTTTTGAATTTAAACTGTAATATTTAAATACAAAGTTGTTTCCATTATTTTGTGCAGAATTTAATATTAAATTTACTATATCTTTTAATTTATCTCCTTCTAAATCTTTTTTATGTACTTTAGTTATAAAATATTTGATGTAATCATAAATATCTTGATATTCAATTTTTTTACCATTTAATTTTCCTTCATAGAGTAAAAAAGAAAGCAGACCAATAAAGACCCCTGTTAAATCAAAACCGAGATTCTTATTCTCTGCTTGCAATCTTTTGTTTATATAGAAAAATGGAAAATATATTTTTACATTATTTGCTCTATCGTCAATTTCATTTACAACATCTTTTATAATTTCGTTATATTTTTGTATTTTTATTTCTTCTTCTGTAAGTACGTCCTTTTCTATTACTTCCAAACTTTATTTGCTCAAAAAGATGAGCTTCCTCCTTCCTGCATTTTTTGTTTAGCTACTTCTAAATTAAATACTTCTTGTGGAATGAATTTATTCTGCATAAATATTTCACTTAATATTTTTTTGTATTTTTTAGGAAATTCTTCTAAAAATTTATTAATTTTTTCTGAATTTATATTTTGAGCATTTCTTAAGCTCCTTGGCTCATCTTCAATTTCTAAAATTGTTTCATAACCTAATTTGTATATTTCAATTTTGTAGTGATTATATTTTTCTTTTAAAGTTTCATAGATATTAATACCTTCATAATCTATATCTCCAAAATACCAAATATTATCCTCAATGCCAATACCTAGTTCTTTTGTAAATGAAAAACTTTTTATAATTTTCTTTCCTTCTCCATAGATTACCATATATAGATTGGTTAGTTTTAAATTTTGTATAGTTTTAACTACTGTCCAAAATGTATCTTTGTTTTCAACTATTAGTATGTTCTTGTTTGTGTTCATTTTGTTATAATCTGTATTTATGTAGTAAAAAAAAGGCTCATACATATCTATTGCATATAAATCTTGGTAATTTATACCAAGTTTATTTAAAATACTTTCGTTTTCTTTTAGTAATTTTTCATTTTTATATATTTTATATGACCTTTCATTTACTGTTAAAAGCTGTGTTTCTTTTTGCTCTTGTAAAAATTTATTAATTTTAAGAATAAAGTCTTTATTTTTTTCATATTCTTCTACATGTTTTAAATAATAATCTATTTTTATTTTTTTATTTAAGTTTAATATTTCTTTTTTTACTTTTTCTTTATCTTTTTTATTTAAATTTAAAACTTTATATTTTTCATAGCATCCATGATGGTTTTTTCTTGTAGTTTTTAAATGGACTATATATTTTTCTTGTTCTAAATCATTTATTAAATTATATATTTTTTCATCATTTTCAGGGGTATATGGTAAATGTAATACACTATATATTTCAGATAAATTTAATGTTTTATTTTTTTTAGATTCTATATATTTTTTTAATTTTTCTTTCATGTGTTTGTTCCCTTTTTTATTTTCAAATTTTATGTACCCATTATATCAAACATTTGAGCAAATGTCAATATTATGTAAAGTGTCTCTTTTTACATTTTATTGTGAAGATTTCGGCTAATTCGTTGTGCAATTTTTGGCTGTTTCATTGTGCACTTTTTGATAAATTTTTATTCCTATAATTACAATTATTATTCCAAAAATTACTCCACTTGTATCTATTAATACATCTCCTATTTTAGGCGTTCTATCTGGTATAAATATTTGGTGTATTTCGTCTGTTATTGCATAAGTTGAACCAATACATAAACTTAAAATTATTCTTTGTTTTTCTGTTAATTTGTATGTTGTGATTAAACTCATTGTTAAAAAACCTAGTGATGTGTATAATGAAAAATGTGCTAGTTTTCTTATTATATGTTCTATTTTACTAAGAATTTTTTCTTTTTGGGGTTCATCTAGCTTTTGTATTGATTTTATATTTTTAGTTATTGTTTCTGTAATTTCTCTACTTAAAGAGCCAGATTGTTCTCCATTTTGATTTGAAAATCCAAATATTATCCATAGGTTTGATAATAATAAAACTATTAAAATTATTCTTAAAATATTTATTTTTATATTCATTTTATCTTTTCCTTTCCTAGTATTTAATTATATTTTTAATATTGAATTAATCTTTAAATAATTAAAATATGAGAAAACTTTACAAATATTTAATAATCACATTATAAAACACAAGTTTGTTTTTGTCAATAACTTAAACCATATATTTCCTTTGATTTAAATTATATTTTATGTTAATATATATTTGTAAGGTTAAACTTTTTTTATAAAGGAGTTTGGGTTTATGGAAAAGTTAAAAAAATTGATTAATAATTTAGATAAACTTGATTTAAAAATTATGAAAAAAGGGCTTTTATTTTGCTTTGCAATTACCTGTATTTCAATTGCTATACTTACCAGTTATTTATTTGTACATAATTTATTTCTTTTCGAATTAGGATTTACTATTTTAAAACTTAGTTTATATTTCTCAGTAGATTTTGTTGTTTGTGGTGTTGTTGTAGATAGTATAAAAAAACAAAGTGAAATTTAAAAAAAAGAGTAGTTTCTACTCTTTTTTTATTTCTTAAATTGAATATATAGCTCCTAATGCTATACATAGTACAACTAGGACAATTCCTAATATAATTGTCCATTTTTTTTGTTTTCCTTCTCTTGTATTAGCCTTATTTTTTTCAAAAAAATTATTAGCTGACGTTCCTGTGATTGTTGATGATAAACCTGCATCATCTTTTGATTGTACCATTGCAAGGATTATTAAAGCTATACATACTATAAAATAAATTACAACAAATATACCTTTTACTATTTGCATTTATACTTTCCTCCTTGTAAGTTACTAATCATTTTCTTTTTTGTCTATGATTTTTTCTCCATCATAGTATCCACAATTTGAGCATAATGTGTGTGGTAATATTGGTTC
>AUXO014099935.1_pt1 | contig 10017 bp, 10 predicted proteins | sample 768731 | NCBI WGS metagenome assembly AUXO01 (sample SAMN02715735, study PRJNA202380) | gut metagenome | biome: sheep rumen | host: Ovis aries | place: New Zealand: Palmerston North | reverse complement strand
CTTTCCATTCAACAGAAGATTTATATGTGAGCAGGTATCATAAATCAAACAATTATGCTTCCCATACAGAGATACATTTGCTGGGAGCCAAAACAATCGGTGCTGATACTTACAGGGGCAGCAGCAATAGCATTAGTTTTGAGCCAATATACAATAAGGCAACAGTGAAAGATAATTTCTATTTCCCTGAATATTTCATTCCTGATGTTTTTGATGATGATGATTTAACCAACAGATATGGTGGTACTGTTATCAAGGAAATACCAGTTGTATCAGACAATATTGACATCAAGAAACATGGGTTTACTGGTGACACCAGATATGCTCCTGTTTACTACACCTCTGACCCTGGGTGGCTTGAAACAGACAACAGAAGATATGATGCACAGGACAATCTGTACAGATATTACAATAGGATGTATGATAACAAAAACTATCAAAGTTTGTACTATGACAAAACAAATAAGACTCTTGTAACTCTATCAGAAGCACAGAAAGCAGCAACTGGTGTAACCAGAGATTATATTGGTGGCACTATTGTAGATTATGGCTCTGAACCAATCTTGGATACTGGAGCTACCAACTATGAAATAAGCAGCAGTTTGAATTTATCCAAATACATATTGCTTGGTAGGCATAATGCACAGTGGCGGGATGAACCTTGGACAGAGTTTAATAAAGAAAACTATGCAGCATTCCCAACTGTATTCAAACTGGTTGATGGCTATGTCAATCCATTCATCACAGACAGTGCCAATACTTATGTGGCAATATATTTTGATGGAACATTTGAAAGATACAGAGACAGAAACTATATCAACCCTGATTGGGAGATAGAACAAGGAAAGATACTCACAGGGCAAGGCACTATCAACAACAGGCCATTCTTAATGATGTATTTTGGCATCGGCAATAAATGGTGGAATGGCACAGAGTGGACTACAACCAAAACACCTTTTCCAGTATCACTCCAATCAAATGAAATTGAATATACTGTACTGTCTGGTATATTCGGACATGAGAAAAAAGTCAGGCCCGGAGATAACTGGAATGATAAGAAGCCTGTATTGAATAATATTCCTTGGAGTGACTGGACTGGCTTGAAAGGGTATAAGATTGTTCTTGGTGGCGAAATTGACTTGAATGAGCCGATACATTTTGAACTTATCCCACAACCTTGGATAAATCACATTAATGGTGGTGGGCCTAAAGCAAACTCTGCCGGAGAACAAGATAACTGGTGTTGGATTTCTGATTTCAGCATCAAGATAGGTAACAAACAGGATGAGGAACAGAAAGACAGTGATGTTGTATATGGTGGTGAAGATAGTGGTGTCATTGATGAAAACTCTGTAAATGAACTTCAAGAAATCACTCTCAAAATCACAACATTCCCAGGCAAGGGTAAAATCAGTTACAGCACTGTAGGTAATGCTCTTACCAATAGTTTTCTTACATCTGTGACAGAAACATACCAATCCAATGTGCCAAGGAAGCCAGAAGAGAATCTTATTGAGAGATACATCAACCAATACAGCACACAGACAATCAAAGAACAGTTAGTACAAGATATGTATTGCTATCCATTCATTAAGTATTATGATGCTTACTGGCAAGGGAAGAAGTTTGTATGGAATGGCTGTGAGATTGACTATAGGGATTCAAAGCAGACACTTAACATAATTGAGATAAAATAATAGACAATGGCAATTTCTTTTACACAATTATACATACCTAACAAATCAAGGAATAAATATGGGGATTACCCAAATCAATATTCCGGTACAACATCAAATTCAACTGCTGGTGCTGCTGGTGGTACAGGTTCAGGTGGTTCATCTAATTATTTAAGGGCATGGACAACATCAACAGGAGATACTGCCGGAACTTGGACAATTGAAGGTATCTCTGACTTGGAGTCATTGTTTAATGGCATAAGCATTAAGGTTAAGTTTTCAACTGGCCCTGCTGAAGCAAACCAATTGAACACCCTTGATATTGGTATTGCATCAGAAAATACTGCTGTTACATCCACAACCAAAGTTGTTTTCCTTGAAAATGGAGAACCACTTGTTGTTGGAGAAAATGTTCCGGCAGATTCATACATCAAGGCAGGTGATGAGTTTTTCCTTACATATAGATTGGAAGCAGGATATGTGGATGGAGAACTGGTTGATGGCTGGGTGATGGAAAGAGCCAATGATGCCTATGCAAGAGAATTGTTTACTCTCACAGGTGATACAGCAAATACCTACATCCAAGCCAATGAGAATTTTTATTCGGTTAAGGAAGTATCAGCACATGGCACTGGTGGTACTCAATCATCAATCCAATCTGTGGTAGATAATCTTGAAACAGACAGCCAGTATGATGCTTTGTCTGCAAGGCAAGGTATGCTTCTGAATAATGCTATTACTGGCAAGCAAGATACAATTATCTGGGTAACAGCAGATGGCAAGGAAGCAACCATTAAAACCATCAATGGACAATCCTTGCAGGGTCCGGGCAACATCCAAATTCAGGGTGGTGAAGGAACTGGTAGTACATCCTACTATGAGGGTACTGGTATCACCATCAATACAGCCAACACCATCAGCATCAGCAACTCAACTTGGCAATTAATAGACAATAAATATGATAAGACAGGTGGAACAGTTTCAGGGTCAGTGATTGCTCTTGAAGAAGTATCAGCATATGGTACAGGAGGCACACAATCAAGAATACAATCAGTTATTGACAACCTATCATCATCCTCACAAACCGATGCTCTTTCAGCCAATCAAGGTAGGATACTAAACACTACAAAGCAGGATACTTTGATTAGTGGTGTCAACATAAAAACCATTAACAACCAATCTATCTTGGGAGAAGGAAACATCGACATCCAAGGTGGTGGAGGTACTGGTGGAACATCCTATAATGCCGGAACTGGTATTACAATATCCTCTGATACAATTTCCATATCAGACAGCACATGGGGTACAATCAACAACAAGTATGACAAAACTGGTGGCACTGTCTATGGTTCTGTATTCGCAGAGCAAGAAGTTGCTGCCTATGGTACTGGTGGCACTAAATCATCAATCCTATCTGTTATCAATAACCTTAATGGTAGTACCAATGTCTATGATGCTTTGTCAGCCATTCAGGGTAAGATATTGGATGATAAAATCAGTGGAAAGCAAGATAAGTTGTATGATAGTGGCATAAACCAGAATATAAAAACCATCAACAATCAAAGCCTCCTTGGTAGTGGTAATATAACTATTCAGGGTGGAGAAGGTACTGGTGGAACAACCTACTATGAAGGTAGTGGTATCACCATCAATACAGCAAATACAATCAGCATCAGCAACCCTACATGGCAGGTAATATCAAACAAATATGACAAGACAGGTGGAACTGTTTCTGGCAGTGTCATAGCACTTGAAGAAGTATCTTCTTATGGTTCTGGTGGTACTCAATCAAGAATCCTATCTGTTATCAATAATCTGACATCAACCGGAACAACCGCTACCACACATGCTTTATCTGCTTACCAAGGAAAAGTGTTGAATGATAAAATAACAGGACTCACAGAAACCAAGCAAGATAAACTGGTGAGTGGTACAAACATTAAAACTATTAACAATCAAAGCATCCTTGGTAGTGGTAACATTACAATTGAAGGTGGTGCTGGAACAACCTATTCTGCCGGAGCGAACATAGCAATACAAAACAGTATCATTTCTGTGACTGGTATCACAGCAGGTACTCATGCACAAATGACAGCAGGTTATGCATCAGCACTTGGTACATCATCAGCAAACTATACCAAATCAACCTTGGATACAGCACTTGGTAATAAACTTGGCAAGACAGAGACAGCAGCAGATTCTACCAAATGGGGTGGATATAAAATTGTTGTGGGTTCTCTTGGTTCAGCATCAGATACAATATACTTTGGAACTTAATGGCAACAACATCAGTTATAAACAGCAAAATAAAAAGAGGTAATACTACCTATACCAAAATCCAAGTAGGCTCAACACCTGTTTATAGGATTGTGGCAGGGGGTAATATATCATATGATAGAAAAGATTATGTACTTACTGCATCTGGTTCAATATCCATTCCTGTCAATGGTACTTCAAATGTTGGTTCTTTGGTTGCATCAAAAGTCACCAGCAAATATACTGGTTACACAGACAACAATGTAAAGGTTGTAGGTGCTCCTGCTCCTTATGTGGCTAGTCCATCATCAATCAGTTCAAATGCACACAATACCACATCGAAGTCCGGTACAATCACAATCGCACAAGACAACAGTAGTTTGAGTGCAACAATACCTTGGAGCCAACCAGCAGATTCCTATGAGGTACTTACAGCAATCACATCAATCACCTTGACACTTGGAACACCATCTGTCATTCCGGCATCTGGTGGTTCTGTAAACAATTGTTCATATTCTGTGGCTGGTAAAGGTTATACCTATAAGAGTTGGATGAGTGGTGGAGAAACTGACAAAGTAAATGGTACATGGGATATAACCAATGATGTTACTATGGCATGAACTGGTGTGACTGCCAGTCAAAAGCCAGCAGTGGCATCAAATGAAACAAATGCTGGTACTCTATATGCCAAGGCAACATATAATTCAGATTTAGCACCATCAGTTCTGGTATCAAATGCTTCTGTTACTGTAAAGCAGGGTGCAAACTCTGTTGTGGCTACTGCATATACAGTTCTTTCCATTACCTGTGATGTAGAGAAGATTGGTGTTGCTGCATCTGGTGGTACAGTCAGTCCTCCTTCATCATCACATATCACAGCAAAGGCAACAGGATATGTGACATACACATCAAAAGCCACTGCCTACACAGAGACAGGACCAACAGTTACTGTATCATGGAGTGGAAATACAAACATCCCAGCCAAGCCAGCACAGGTATCAAATGAAACAACAGCAAGCACCTTGACTGGCAAGGCAATTTGGAGTGGCTTGACATCGAACACAATCAGTGTTGAGGTAATTCAAGCAGCCAACAGAATTGAATCCACAACATATACTGCTCTGACATTCTCACTTGTTCCACCTACTGCAATAGCAGCATCTGGTGGCAGTGTGGCTAGTACAACAATAGTTGATGGCTTGCTTCAAGGATACTCTACATATACATCAAAGGCAACTGCTGCCACTTCAACATCAACATCTGTTTCCAATCCAACTTGGGGTAGTGCCTCAACAGAAACTGGCACTATTACTTGGAACAAGAGTGTGAGTGCTGATACCAGAGGCACAACAACTGGCTATTCTAGAACAGTCGGTTATCTGTGTGCAAAAGCAACCATATCCGGTGCGAGTGGAGAACAGAGGGTGGTAGTAGAACAGGAAGCAAACAGAAGAAGCACTTCACCTACATACACTGCTCTTACCATCAATCTTGTTCAACCAGCAGATATCCCAGCATCTGGTGGTATAATCAATAGTGGTAAATTCAGTTGTCAGAGGAATGGCTATTGGAGTTATACATCAAATGCTACAGCACCAACATCAACAACAGTAAGCAGCAGCAGTACCAGTTATAGTTTTAATTCTGTTCGAGGGTATGACTTGGAAGATAGTGTACAGCCAAGACAAGAAATAGGTACTTTGACTGTTTCTGTATCATATGGTGGTAATTCCGGTAGTGACAGCAAGCCAGTGTATCAACAGGAGAATGCTGTGGTAAGTACAACAACAACCACATCAAGCACATCATCATTTGCCAGCAGTTCTGTCACAAATGACAACTATAATGTTAGTGTGAACAAAACCAGTATTTCATTTACTTCATCTGGAGCAAGTTCAACCACCATCACAGTCATTGCAACCCATGATAGAACAACAGCAATCACATCAAATTACTATATGGTTAGTGCTACAACAACTGTTTATACATCAACATATAGAGATGTTATAAGCAGAACAGCAAGTACCCCTTATGATACAGCAACAGATTATACTGAACCTGAACCAGTTAATGATACACCAACAATTACCAACACCAATACTTGGATTACAGCAACAACAACCCAAATCAAGGTATCAGCACAATCAGCAGGGGCTGCTGCAAGAAGAGGTACTGTAACATATAGGAACTCAACTGCTACTCCTGCCACAGTTTCTGTGAGCCAAGTTGCCGGAGCAAGTATATATTGGATTACTGTCAATGGTGAAACCAGTTATGAAGAGTCACTTGCATCAGGTGAAACAACTAATGTTTATATTGAATGTGGTGGTGGTTCAACACACTGGACAGCATCAATTCCATCATTATATTCATCAAGAGTGTCACTGTCAAAATCAGAAGGATGGAGTGGTGATGATGTTGATGTCTTATGTAAGACAAAAATCACAACACCAATCACAATTACTTTCACCAATGTTAATGCTACTGCCACACTGACAATAACACCAACAGGTACTTAATGCCTTACCAAAAAATAACTTTTTATAAAAAGATAAAAATATGAGTTTAGATACAACTGGAATTACTATGAGTGCTGTACACTGTGCCTTGGGTGTTTTCATGACAAACATAGAGTATTCTCTGCCATATTGTACCCTATCAGATTTAGTGCAGGTAAACAGCATCAACAAATGGAGTGCATGCAAACCAATCAAACACACTGGTAATGTTCTGGCAGATTCTTATTCAGCATTGACTGGTGTAATGGCTACATCCAACTATGGGTTTGAATTTTCAGATGGCACTAGTGGTACACCTGTATGTTTTGGTGAGACAGAGGATGAAGCACTGACTATTGCCTCTACCGGAACTGCATGAAACTATGAAAAATGGATTCCATCAGCCAACTATCCAGCCAGATTGGGTGATTTCAGAGGATATAACCATCAGGCAGTATCACCATTCCAGCCATTGTCCTTGGATTATAATACCCCTGGAGTTGATGGTTATCGAGCACCAGTGTATCAATTGGTGGCCAGAAATCTTTCAAAGGATGCTCCATCCCAATCCAATAACTATAATGCAAATGCTGAAATCAATCCAAAGGATATGGGTGAGTTTAATTCCGGTGAATATGTTATTCTCTGGAGAAAGAAAGGCACTCACAACACAAGTGCATCAACACCAACAGCACTGACACAATTCACAGTTGACACTGGCAGAATAACTGGTTCAACATCTGTTACAGGAACATTTGAAACTTGCCTTGCAATCCATAGAAGGGGTGGCAATGGTGCATATTACCCCTGTGATGGAACATACAGAACATTTGAGATTCGAACACAGACAATGGAAGATTATCTGGGGTTGTATATAACCAACCAGTGCAGTATGAATGTTCACTCTACAATAGGTGATTTGACTGTTCAAATGACTTTATCAAACATATCTTCAACTGCATCAACAGTAACTGTGTATGGTATTGTGACAGGAACAACCACAGATGCCATTTGGACTAATCAGCCACCTGCTAATTGGGCTTCTTTCGAAGTACCAGCACACTCCAATTTGACAATTTATGGTGATGAAAATGGGCATTGGCAAACAACACCACAGGGGGCAATTAGAGTAGAGGATATTGCATCTTTTGGCTCACCAATTACAGCAGAAGTAAGAGCAAGGACATCTACTCATGGGACTGCAACTATTAGCAAAACCAAGACAATTTACACAGCATAAGCATACTTAATAATGGCTTTATTGTAAAAAGATATGAGAAACTTTCTAATTATATTATGGTGCATTTTGGCACTTCTTGTTACAGTCGGCTGCTTGTTCTTCATCCAACCACTGTTTTGGAAAATTGTACTAATTGTATTCAGTATCATCAATCTTCCGGCAGCAATTGGAATGATTGCTATACTGTGTGCAGATAAGAAACTAAATAGAGAAACAAATGGGAAATTGCAATTGCAAAAGAACTCCGATTTACCCACAAAGGAAACCGAAGGATAGAAGTAAGGAAAAACAGGAGGAACAGAAAGATGAGCGAAAGGGTTAAAGACTTGGTATGGGGTTTACCTTGGTATATGTATCTACTATTGGGTGTTGCAATAGTGCTTTTGATGGTTAGTTGGATTATGCCCCCAGCATGGATAATTGAGAAATCTGTGATTGTGTCAGTAAGTTTGATGCTTGGCTTTGGATGGCTATACTTTGTCACAGTCAACATACCAAGTTTCATGAAAGCCGGAGCCAGAATAAGAGCCACAAAGGGTAATGCAAGTATTGAGATTACATCAGTTGATGATAAAAAATCACATTACCCACATGGGCAACCACATGATGAGGTTTAAATATGGAATTAAGATTAGTTAGACAATACCCAAAATCCGAATACACCATTGGCAATTTATTTATTAATGGCGAGTGGTTCTGCAATACTATTGAAGATAAAGACAGAGGATTGATGCAGGGAATGAACTTGGATTTAATTAAAGCCATCAAAGTTCCATCACAGACAGCAATCCCAATCGGTAGATACAAGGTAACTCTTAATGTTCAGTCACCCAAGTTCAGCACCTACAAAAAATATGATTTCTGCAAGGGATATTTACCAAGATTGATTAATGTGCCAGGGTTTGAGGGCATTCTTATTCACATTGGCAATAAGGCAACCCAATCGGCTGGATGTATTCTTGTTGGCATCAATAGAGAAAAAGGAAAGGTACTTGACAGTGAGAAAACATTCAAGGCACTATACCAGATTTTGGATGAAGCCAACAAGAGAGGGGAAGAAATCTGAATTTCCATAGAACCAAAGAAGGTATTATAAACTGGAAACTCTGAAACTATTTCAAAATACCCTTTCTTTGTATTGCGGATTGCGATTTTACAGGACTTCTTGTCTTGGAGGTATAATTATATGTCCTGAAAAAAATAATGCCATAAATCGGCTTATTTTAAGTATTCCCTGTTGGTGGCTTTAATTGTATGGAGAAAGTAAGAACAATATGTCTGTTGGTACTGCTGGTGCTTTGCATTAGTGGCTGGTGGTTATATTTCCTTGAAAGGCAACCAGTGGAGACAATCACCAAAATTGAGAGGCATACAGACACTATCAGGATTGAGAAACCTTACCCAGTGTTCCACACCATCAAGTCATTTGCCTTACTGGATTATCCTGTTGATAGTTTAATCTATGTGGCTGGTGATACTGTACAGGTTCAAGTTCCGGTAGAAAGCAAAATATACCAAGATTCAACATTCAAATGTCAGGTATCTGGTTGGAAGCCATCACTAGATTGGATTGAGGTATATTCACCAACCACTACCATTACCCAAGTTGAGAGATTTAAACTTAAACCCAAGGTATCTGTTGGCATTGGTGCTAGTGTTGTCTGGAATCCTATAACCCATCAGTTCGATGGAGGAATATCTGTTGGTGTGTATGTACCTGTTTGGAGTTTCTATTAGCCCTAATTGTTAAAGTAAATTGCTTTGCTTTGCAAATGCTATGCTTGCTTTATTCTGTTTTTTTAATGCTATTACTTTTGTATGCTTGCTTTTGCTATGCTTGCTTTACTCTATTGCTTTTAACTCTATTGCTTTTTCTATTACTTTGCTCTATTAAGTTGCACCATTTTGATACAGGTAGGTGTATCATTTTGATACAGGTAGGTGTATCATTTTGATACAGGTTAGTTGTCTAATTTTTGTACAGGTTTGGCAAGGTTCATCAATTCATCATCAACCTCATAATGTTTAACTTTGCCTTTTTCATTACCAACACATTTGATGATACTTTTGCTTTCCAGAGATTTGAATGCTCTGTATATAGTCATCCTACCCCAGCCAAGTTTCTCTGATAGATATGATTGATTACACCAACAGCAATCTTTGCCATCAGAGTTGTTGGAATAAATTTGGTATTTAATAATAAACTCCAATACAACAAACTCCGATGGCTTCAGATGCAGTTTTGCAATAGCATCAAGTGGTATCTTATCCCAGTTTAAACTACTTGACATTCATCATCTGTTTTATAAAAATCATTCACAACAATAGTAAGGTAAAGCAAATCAAG
>AUXO013238533.1_pt1 | contig 10017 bp, 13 predicted proteins | sample 768731 | NCBI WGS metagenome assembly AUXO01 (sample SAMN02715735, study PRJNA202380) | gut metagenome | biome: sheep rumen | host: Ovis aries | place: New Zealand: Palmerston North | reverse complement strand
GGGATAATAACAAGGTCCTCACCCTTTGTAATATATACCTGTTCCACATCAGCCTTCCATTCAACCGTTGCACCGGCTGCCTCAAAAACTTCCCTTGCGGGAACAAGGGTAGAATTGTTTAAGATAATGGGAGGCATTGTCAAGTCGGTAAGTCTGTTACCGTTAACATTTACAAACACCTCTTCGGCATTGTAATAATGGTCCTTATAGTCGTATTTTAAATTCATGGTAATATATCGGTTCGCAGCAAATGCGCCTATGGTATTACTTAAGAGCATAATACCGCACAGTCCCGCTCCGATAAGCTTTTTAAATGCCACTTTTTAACACGTCCTTTCAGTAAAGCTAAATTGATTTGTGTATGTAATCACTCATCAATTCTACAAAAGCCGATTGTAGTATAACACAACAAAAAAAATATTTCACTACTTTAATCAAATTGTAATATTTTCGTAACAACTTTTCATATTCTGTTCCGCAGCAGATCGAGAACTTTTTCAAAATATTCGGGCAAGGGAGATGAAAACTCCATATATTCTCCCGTTCGAGGATGAATAAACCCAAGTATCCCCGCATGAAGCACCTGCCCTTGCAAATCAAAGGGGGGCTTTGCACTCGAATAAACGGTGTCTCCAAGAAGTGGATGCCCTATATGCGACATGTGCACCCTTATTTGATGAGTTCTTCCTGTTTCAAGCTGAAGCTTTATAAAGGTGAATTTTCCGAGACTTTCAAGTACGGTATAATGCGTGACCGCCCTTCTTCCGCCTACGGGAACAACAGCCATTTTTTTCCTGTCGTTTTTCGCCCTTTCTATGTTGGCACTCACGGTGCCCTCTTGTTCATTGAAGCCGTTATAAACCACGGCGTAATATATTCTTTTCATGGAATGAGCGGAAAGCTGCTCACTCAATGCTCTGTGCGCATTGTCATTTTTGGCAATAACGAGCACTCCCGAGGTATCTTTGTCTATTCGGTGGACTATGCCCGGACGAAGCTCTCCGTTAATGCCCGAAAGAGAATCTTTACATCTGTACAAAAGCGCATTCACAAGGGTATCGTCGTAATGTCCCGGAGCAGGATGAACTACCATTCCCTGTTCTTTGTTCACCACTATTACATCTTCATCTTCATAAAGCACTTCGATGGGAATATTTTTCGGCTCAACGGTTATTTCTTTTGCCTCGGGAATTTCCACCCTTATAACATCCCCCGCCTTAATTTTAAGGCTTTTGTTGAAAGACTTGTCATTGACGGTAATAAGTGACGCTTTTATAAGCTTTTGAAGAGCGGACCGAGACAGTTCGTCCAAAAGCTCGTTAAGGTATATATCTATTCTCTTTCCTTCGTCCTCTGCCTCAACGGTATAAAGCTGTATCATTTTTTCTTCCTTATTTCGGAGGCAAAGCCCCATAACAAATACAAAAAGGCTCCCACACAAACGCAGATATCGGCAAAATTGAAAACGGGAAAATCGTAGCCGAATATTATAAAATCAAGCATATCCACAACATATCCCTTTGTAAGCCTGTCTATAAGATTGCCGATCGCACCGGATATAACAAGCAACACTCCGACTTTTGCCAAAAAAGAATTTTCTTCTTTTTGGAGCTTTAAATAATACCAAACGCACAGCGCAAGCATAGCAACGGTAATTCCGACAAAAAACCACCTTGCACCCTGCAAACTGCCAAAGGCAGCTCCCGTATTTTCTACGTATGTGAAATTAAAAAAACCGTTTATTATCGGTATTCTGCCCTTTCCCAAAAGATTTGAAACGGCAATTCTTTTTGTTATAAAATCAACAGCCACCAAAAGGGCCACAAAAATAAATTGAATCATTTTGTAATATAATCCGTTGCTTCTTTAATGGCAGCTATGGGAGCATTTTTTTCAATAGCTGCTTTACCTATACTTTCAAGTGAGATAACGGTTATTTTTCCCGATGCGGTCTTCTTGTCGTACTGCATCTGTTCGATTATATCTTCCGATGAATTATCACAAAGGATAGGAAGCTCCATTTTTGTGAGCAATTCTTTCAGAAGATCCAAATCTTCTTTTTGAACATTTCCTTTTTTTAAAGAATAGTAAACTGCGGCAACCATACCGATCGCAACACATTCCCCATGTAAGAGCTTAAATTCGTTCAGTGTTTCAACGGAATGACCGAAGGTATGTCCGAAGTTGAGAATGGCTCTTAAACCGTTTTCCTTTTCATCTTCTCCCACAACAAAAGCCTTTGCATCGCAGGATTCGAAAATTATATGCTCTATGCAGGATTTATCAAGAGCGATTATTTTGTCGATATTTTCTTTAAAATAGTTTACAAGTTCTTTTTTTATAATGTAGCCGTACTTCAAAGCCTCGGCCAAACCAGCCGCAACCTGCCTGTAGGGAAGTGTTTTAAGTGTGGAAGAGTTTATATATACAAACTCGGGCTGATAGAAGGCACCTATCATATTTTTATTGCCCTTGAAATCAACACCTGTTTTTCCGCCCACGGAACTGTCTACCTGAGCTAAAAGTGTTGTGGGTATCTGAACAAACGGAATGCCCCTCATGTATACCGATGCGGCAAAACCTGCCATATCTCCGACAACTCCGCCTCCAAGGGCAACAATTAGCGACTTTCTGTCAAGTCTTTCATCACAAAGTGTTCCCAAAAGCTCTCTTATAACATCAAGATTTTTACTGTTTTCTCCCGCTTCAAAAACGAAAGAGCAAACATTGTATTTTTTTGAAAGTATCGTCTTTATATTTTCAAGGTATATTTTTTCTACATTTGTGTCGGTAACAATGCACACCTTGCTTGCCGAAATATTTTCAAACGCTGCCTCAAGAGCCGAAAAACTATCGTTTATGTATATAGGATAACTTTTGTCGGGGGTCGTAATGTGAAGTGTTCTCATATTTTTCTGTGTCAGTTGTCCTTTCTGTCTTCTCCCGATGCCTCAAGCTCAAAGCTTTGCAACATTCCGAGCTGTCCTTCAAGGAGCATTTTAAGCTTTGTTCTTGTTGCCTCGTACTCGGCTTTCAGCTTAAGAATTCTTGTTTCAAGGCGATAAAGCTGTTTGTTTGCATCCTGCAAGATATCCTTTGCCTGCTGTTCGGCTGCCTTTACGATTTGACTTGCCTCAATTTCGGAATTTTTCTTTGTTTCCTCGGCATTTTTTTCGGATCTGACTATTGAATTTCTTATGGTGTCTTCAAGGTCTTTGTAATATTTTATAAGCTCATCCTGAGTTCTTGACTTTTCAAGCATTTTTGAATTATCTTTGTATAATCGTTCAAAATCCGCTATTACCTTGTCAAGGAATTTATCGACCTCATCACAGGAATAGCCAAGCGCAACTTTTTTAAATTCGGCCTTTTCAATATCAGCAGGTGTAAGCATAATAAGCCCCCTTCCAAATCAGTAGACGGTAATTGCAATTACCGTATTATCTTTTTTTGTTTTCCCTTCAAGAGCATTTATTTTTACTCTTCCGTAGCCTCTCAGCGTGATAATATCGCCCGGGGAGAGCGTAACGGAATTGTTTTTGGGTATGCCCCAGTTAACAAATGCCTTTTGTGCATGTATAAGCTCTGCCGCCTTTCCTCTTGATATGCCGAAAGCTTTGCTTAGGAACAGATCGAGCCGTAAGGAGGCAACAGTAATTTTTTTTACTTTTTCATTTAACTTATCGGGTATGAAGCCTTCAAGAAGCTTTACCTTAACACTTGTTCTTGAAGCCCTAGTAAGGCTTGTAAGTATATAATCCGATACATCATCGGTACAGTATATTACAGCCCTTCCCTCTTGTATAATAATATCTCCTATTTTTTCTCTTGTAATACCTAGACCTAATACGGAGCCGAGTATTTCCCTGTGGGTAAGAGTGGAGGAGAATTTTGTGCTGTAAGCAATTTCAAGAATTTTTATGGGAAAATCTGTTTCATTTGCTTCGGTAAATTCAGGGAAAAAGCCCATCATCACCCTTTCAGCCTCTTTGTAACCTCCGTAAAGCATTATTTGAGTGTTTGTGCTTTTAAGAAGGTCGGCTGCCTTATGGGCAACAAAAGGATTTATAAACACAGAAAAGGTCGGTGAAAATGTCCTTTCGGCTGCACCGACCTTATCAAAAAGCTTTGCAAAGATCAATTTTTCATCATCGTCCGAAGCAAAGGAAAGTAAATTATTTTTAGTAATCATCAGCCTGCTCCCGTAAAGGATAACAGTATATTAGCAATCAAATTGTATGCCGCCTCAAGCATCAAAAATGCAAACACCGGTGAAAAATCAACAGGCATACCCCCTCCTAAGGGAGATGCGGCAACCATTTTGCGAACCGGTGCATACAGCGGTTCGGTAAGTCTGTATACCAAGGCATACAGCGGGTTATTTCTGCTCATTAGCGGCATCCATGAAAACAAGCACCTTATCATCATAGCTCCCGAAATAACATGAACAAAAACACCCAACGCATTAACGATAAGATTTATCGCATCATTCATGAAATCATCTCCAACCGGATGCATTAGGACCTAATTTAAGGCCGCTTGCTTCTTCAAGCTGCTGCTTAAACTGTCCGGTAATGTTTACTCCGTAAGGTCCGATGATTATTATTCTGTTGGATACAGGCTGAACAGAGCCGTTCAATGCATAGCTTGCACCACAGAAGAAATCTGTAATTCTTTGAGCCATTTCCTTTTCAACACCCTCAAGATTAACTATAACGGTGTGTCTGTCTTTAAGCTCCTCGCAAACCTCCGCTGCCTCTTCAAGTGTGGCGGGAGTTGTAACAACGACCTGAATGTTAACATTTGCGTTAAGGCTTACCACCTTTGACGAACTGTTGTTGTTCGAAGAAAATCTGGAGGCCGAAAATGAAGGAGTGGACGGTGCAACATAACCGTCTGCAGTTTTTTGTCTGCTGAAATTTGCAAAGGATCTTACCTTGGCAAAACCCATGCTCTGTCTGCTCTCCTGCTCCTCGTTATAAGAGGCCTGTTCTTCCTCATACTCATTTTCGTTCTCGTACTCGTTTTCGTACTCCTCTTCTTCACCGAGAATAGCATTCTTAGCCTTTTCAAACCAATCCTTTATCATTTTTTTACCTCCGTTTTTTATATTCAACCGATTTTGGTATAATCTCTTTGTCCAAAAATCCCCGTTCCTATTCGTACAATATTTGCCCCTTCTTCTATGGCAACGATATAATCATTGGTCATGCCCATAGACAAATATTCCATTGATACATTATCGTATTTTTTTGCTCCGATGTCAATATATAATTTGTACATTTCCCTGAAATATTTACGATTTTCTTCGGGGTCGGGAGTGTACGGAGCCACTGTCATTAAGCCTTTCACGCATATCGAGGGTAATTTTGACAATTGTGTTACAATTGTTACGGTTTCATTGGGATCGACTCCGTGTTTAGCTTCATCACGGGCAATGTTGACCTCAACGAGAACATTTGATACTATTCCCAAAGCCTGTGCTCTTTTGCTTATTTCGTTTCCGAGCTTAAGGGAATCCACCGAATGTATAAGGCAAACCTTGTCTATGACATTTTTTACCTTGTTTGTTTGCAAATGGCCTATCTGATGCCATTTTACTCCGTCTATAAGAGGATACTTTCTGCTTATTTCCTGGGGCTTGTTTTCTCCGAATTGAGTCAACCCAAGTTGTTTTGCTTCCTCCATTCTTTCAATTTCAACGGTTTTTGTTACCGCAAGAAGGAGAATATCCTCTCTTTTTCTTCCGCTTTTTTGAGCGGCAAGTGTTATATTTTTTTCTATTTTTTCAATATTTTCTTTTATTGACATAGACATCTATCCTTATTCATACACATTTTCATCTTTGTGAACGTCATCGGTGCTTGTCATTATTCTGTCGTAAACGTAAATATTAGTGTTAAGGCTGTCATCAAGCACGGTATGAGTGGAGTTTGAAACCGAATTTTCAAGATTTACCGTTTTAAATTTGGCAATACCCGAATTGACCACATATATTCCTTTAGTGTTTTTTACTTCGGTTATTTTATAGGTGTCATCCGAACCCGGTTTTTTGATGGTGTCCTCCACATTTATGGAATCCATCTGCATGGGAATGTAGGAAAAGCCCTCTTCCTGTCCCGATACAACTATGGGTATTTCCTTTACTTCCTCTCCGTTTACTTTAAGCACACTTGAATCATCACTAATGTAATCGGTGGGAATTTTAAGGAGGGTTTCCTCAACAATTGCCGAATTGGGAACCTTATATCCCCTCAAGCCTTTATTTGTTTCTATCGTAATTCTTCTTGTGTTAATAAAATCAAGTACATCTCTGGTGCAGGTAAAGACAATATATCTTTCGTTTCCGTTATCTTCACCGCCTATGTGCTTTATTTGCACTATCATTTCACGTTGCTTGCCCGAATCGTTTACAATGTATATCTTTTTATACTCTCCGACCTTCCAATCGGCACACTCTCCCGAGGGAAGATAGGTGGCAATATACCATTCATTTGAGTTTACCACCTTAAATATCGGTGTGTCGGCTTGAACATTTGTCCTGAATGAACTTTTGAAAACAGATTTGGGATTTAATTGTTTTGGAGTAAGACTTTGCAAATTCTGCACACTGTATGTTTCTTCAAGACCGTCGAGGTTGTATGAAACTATTCCTCCGCTTGCGGCGGTTATTTTAAGAATTGAATCATCAATTTTTGTCTGCTGCTGTTTTCTTTGGTTTACAAGTTCGGCAACATCGCCTTTACTTTCCGAAAGAAGAAGATTATTTCTTCCGTCTATCTTACCGTTTATTTCATTTATAAAATCGTAAAGAGAGGTAACATCAAACTTTGCACTCTTCATAGCATAGGCATCAACAACATTTTTTATTTCCATGTTATCTCTGTTTACATTTTCGGAATATACGGAAAGTCCGCCTCTGTTGTTTTGAAGCTGCATTATGCTCTCATCTATTTTTTCAAGTTCTTTTTCAAGGGCTGCGACCTCTTTTTCATTTTTTATTGAACAGATAACTTCATTTTTCTTTACTCTCTGATTATCGAGAACGTTGAAATCAACCACTCCCGCCGCCGTCGTATTATATACACTTTCGTTTCTTATTATAACGGCAGAGACAGTATTCGGAGAATCTATGGTGCCGTAGGCTATGGTATCGTATTGAACATTCTTTTTGGTAAGAAATACAACCACGGAACCGACTATATATATAAATATAATACCCACAACAAAGGCAAACACCGGCAAGGCAAGTTTGTTTTTGCTTTTCACCTTTATCGGCTTTTTATCGGCCTTTCTTGAAGAATTACTTCCTCTGTCACGGATATAACCGTTGTTAGAGCCTACAGGCCTGATATTTGACCCGAAACTTGTTCTCCCGTAGCCGCCGTCATAGTTGTAACCTGCGTTGTTGGGATAGCCTCCTCTTATGTTTTCGGGAGTATTCTTATTTACTTTTTTGCCGGAGCTTTTTTTTCGCTTTTTACCAAACAAAACCCTTTCCTCCCGTAGTCATAGATGATACATTTTCGACCAATAGGTTGATAAATGAACGTATATATGACCGTATTATAACAAATTCAATACTGTTTTTCAATATTTTTTTACAAATTCATTATTTTTTGAAGCAAAAAAAGGAACAACGCTTTTGCGGTTCCTTTTCTTAATCGGTGTTTCCTTTCATTTCCGCTTCGTTAAGCAGTTTAGCAATATACTTCTTATCGCTTTTTGAAAGTTTTGCTTTTGCAAGCAGGTCGGGACGTTTTTCCAGAGTCCTTTTTAACGCCTGCTCTCTTCGCCATTTATCCACATTTTTATGATTTCCGCTTATAAGTACACTTGGCACGCTCTTTCCGTTAAACTGAGGGGGACGGGTATATTGAGGGTATTCAAGCAGACCGTCCTCAAAGGTATCCGTTTGATGACTTTCTTCTTTATTAAGTACACCTTCAATCATCCTTGAAGTGGCATCAACAACAATCATTGCTCCGAGTTCTCCGCCTGTAAGCACATAATCTCCCACGGATATCTCTTCGGTTACAATTTCCTCAATTATTCTTTCATCCACGCCTTCATAGTGTCCGCAAAGAATGACCATTTCATCAAGCTTTGAATATTTTTTTGCAATTTCATTGTTAAAAGGCTTCCCCTGAGGAGACATATATATGACGGGGCAGGGAGCTTTAAGTCTTTTTTTTATATTGTTGTAGGCGTCAAAAATGGGTTTTGCCTGCATAACCATTCCCGCTCCTCCGCCGTAGGGATAGTCGTCAACATGGTTGTGCTTATTTCCCGCAAAATCTCTTATATTCACAAGGTCAAGCTGAATCTTTTTTTCATCAAGGGCTCTTTTTATAACACTGTGTCCAAGTCCCTGCTCTATCATTTCGGGAAACAGTGTGAGTATATGGTAAATCAAGGCTCCAGCCCCTCCGGCACAACGGCAAGCATCACATTATTTTCCACATCCACATTTGTTATGCATGATTTAATTGCGGGAAGAAGAAGATCTTTTTTGCCTTCTCTTTTCACAACGTACACATCGTTTGCTCCTGTTTCTATGACATCGGAAAGAGTACCTATTACTTCGTTTTCGGGAGTTTTTACGGTCATTCCCAAAAGATCTCTTATATAATATTCATTTTCGGCACAAGGGATCGCCATATCTTCGGTCACCTTTAAATAGGCACCCTTAAAGCCTTCGGCGGCAGTCATATCGTTTACGCCTTCAAGCTTTATAAGCACAAACTGTTTATGATACCTTACGGAGGTAATGTTCATTTTGGCAAGTTCGCCCCTTCTTTCAACGTACACATAGTCAAGTCTTTCAAACCTTGTTATGTCGTCTGTTGAAGGAACGACCCTCATTTCTCCCTTTATGCCCTGTGTATTTACTATTTGTCCAATCACAAAATATTTTTCCATTTTGTTACTCATCCTTGAATTTAAAGTCAAATTTCAGCTCCAAGCATCATCCTTAGCGGGAAGCTTTATATCCGAAAGGAAGCTTATTTGCCAAAGATACCATTTGTCCCCTTTTTGCCTAAGTGTTATCGGGCGAGGGGAATCGGCCCCGTTACTTTTCAAATACACTGTGGCATAGCCTTCATTTGTATATGAATAGGGATTGTCGGAAACAGATATTCTGTAAGGTTTATCCGGCGTATAATTATTTGAGGGTGTTGCTCCTTCAAAAAAAGAGAAGGGTTTGTATTCCTTGCCTTTCAAACGTTCGTTTAAGAACTGTTTATCGAAGTTGCTTAACGGGGCAGGTCCTTTCAGACGATCTATCATTTCAAAAGTTTCTTCGGCATTCTTTTCATAGTGGCAAAAAACAAGAACGGACAGTGCCGCCGTTTCGAACGGTGTTGAAAGTTGCAACATTCCCTCAAGTTGAGTTGAATTATCGGGTATCGTATCGAAAGTAAAGCTTTCTGTCATAATTATCCCCCTTACATTACATCATCGGTGTTTCCTTAATAAGGTTACCACACAAAAAAAAGATTGTCAACCATAGGGGCAAACAATCTTTTTTTGATATGGTCAAGGTAATTCTATCACCGGTTTTTTATTATTTCTTTTATAGAGTACTATTTTTCTGCCTATAACCTGCACAAGTTCACTGCGGCTTCTCTGACTGACCGTTTCGGCGACATCTTTTATAGGTTCAAGGCAATTTTCCTGAACATTTATTTTGATCAATTCCCTTGCTTCAATGGCCTCATCAATGGAGGAAATTATTTCGGGGGTCGGTCCGTTTTTTCCTATCTGTACAACGGCTGACAGATTGGAAGCCAAGCTTCTCAGGTATGCCCTTTGTTTACTGGTCATTATTTTCCCTCCTTATCTGTAGAACTCAAATTCCAAATCGTATATTTTAACCGTATCTCCGTCGGCTATGCCTTTATTTTCGAGAGCTTCAATTATACCCTTATCTTTTAGATATTTTTGGAAGAAAGCGAAACCTTTTTCGGTATCTATATTGGTATAACCTACCATTTTTTCAACACCCGTACCCTC
>AUXO017784950.1_pt1 | contig 10018 bp, 10 predicted proteins | sample 768731 | NCBI WGS metagenome assembly AUXO01 (sample SAMN02715735, study PRJNA202380) | gut metagenome | biome: sheep rumen | host: Ovis aries | place: New Zealand: Palmerston North | reverse complement strand
TTCTCCGATATGATGGCAGAAAGGATGGGCTGGAGCAGTTACGGGGACAAGCAGTATGTGGCTCATGTGCTGCGATATTACCCCTATGGCCGGGCGTTCAGTATGGGTGTTGGCAATCAGGCCATCGTAGAGCTGGCGCTGTCCCAGGTCGGGCAGCAGGGCGGTCAGCCCTACTGGTCTTGGTACGGCTTTAATGGCCGCGTAGAATGGTGCGCCTGCTTTGTGAGCTGGTGCGCTAATGAGTGCGGGTACATTGAGGCGGGGATTATCCCGAAGTTTGCCCTCTGCTCCAGTGGTTCAGACTGGTTCAAGGCACAGGGGCAATGGCAGGATCGCTATTATGAGCCGATAGCCGGCGACATCATCTTTTTCGATTGGGGGGCAGACGGCACCGTTGATCATGTGGGTATCGTGGAATTCTGTGAGAATGGCATTGTTCACACCGTGGAGGGAAACTCGGGTGACGCCTGTCGGCAGAGGGAATATACCGTGGGGAGCAGTAATATCTACGGATATGGATTACCGGCGTATTAAGAAAAAAGAGGAAAGAACACAAAACACTCTTTCCTCTGTACATAGTAAAATAACAGTTTACTATCTAATCATCCTGATCAGTGCCAAAGTAAAGTGACTAAAGTCGTTTACTATAAGTATAGAGTGTATTATTGGAGAAACGAGCGGAGAATCGAGTGATACGAGCCATATAAATTTGAAAGAAGTAAGTGTTGTAACGGTCTGGTTGATACTGGAAGATACGGAGAATGATTGCTTTTCAGAGGTGGTATTGATGAGGGTTACTTTTGACAGCTTTAACGACTTCCAAAGCCCGATGGTCGCATTTGTAAAGCGTATCCACTTGTTATTTTGGCGGGCTTGACACACATTGGTCGGTTTGTCGTTTTGCGAAAAGGCTGAATGAGTCTAAAAAAAATAGTGCAAGAGGATAATTATGTTTTCTCCTTGACATGACTGCTATTTCTGAGTATACTGTATATGTAACAAACAATACAGTTGGAGGTGATGACTTGGAAATCGCAATATCGAATAGTTCACAGTTGGAGGTGATGACTTGGAAATCGTAATATCGAATAGTTCCAGTTTACCAATTTATGAACAGATAAAAGAACAGGTAAAGGCTCAAATACTATCGGGAGAATTAGAGGAAGATGAAATGCTCCCCTCGTTGCGACAGTTGGCAAAAGACTTGAAAATTAGTGTGCTGACAACTACAAGAGCATACAACGAGCTTGAACAGGAGGGCTTTATTGCAAGCCGACAAGGCAAAGGTTTTTTTGTTATGTCGAGCAGCTCAAATCTTATCCGTGAACAGCTTATCAAGGAGGTAGAAAGTAATCTAAACAATGCGATACAGGCGGCAGGGCGAGCAGCCATGTCTGATGATGAAATAATTAGCCTTTTACGGCTTTTGTTGGAGGTAAAAAATGATTGATAACTGCTTGGAATTAAAGGGTGTAAAAAAGAGCTTCCCGGGTTTCAAACTTGATAATATAAGCTTTTCTTTACCCAAAGGCTATATTATGGGGCTTGTTGGTCCGAACGGAGCTGGAAAGACAACGACGATACAGCTCATTCTGAATATGCTTGAAAAGGACGCGGGAGAAATCTTTGTTTTCGGCAAGGATAACATAAAAAGTGAAAGCGTTATTAAACAAGATATTGGGGTTGTGTTCGACACTACTTTTTATGTAGATACATGGACGGTAAAGGACACAGAAAAAGCTGTTTCAGTTTTTTATAAAAACTGGAATCATGATGTATTTAATAAAATGATAAAAGATTTTGATTTACAAACGAACAAAAAAGTAAAAGAACTGTCACGTGGTATGCAAATGAAGTTAATGCTTGCTTGCGCTTTTTCACATGACGCAAAACTTCTTATTCTTGATGAGCCGACAAGTGGGCTTGACCCGGTTATCCGTGATGAGTTTTTAGAAACGCTACAAGAGTATATAAAAGACGGTGAAAGGAGCGTTTTGTTCTCTACTCACATTACTACGGATTTAGAGCGTGTTGCCGACTATATCACTCTTATAAATCAAGGTAAGGTTATTTATACTGGCAGTATGGAGAGCTTAATGGGCAGTTACCGACTTATTAAAGGCAGAGCACGAGATTTAACGGAAGAGCTTGAAAAAATCATTGTTGGTTTACGAAAGACGGATATGGGATTTGAGGGTCTTATTGATGCGAAAGAAGCGGCACAGTATAAAAATTGTGTTCTTGATGCCGCAACGATTGACGATATTGTTATCAGAATGAGCAAGGGGGGTACAAATCAATGAATGGACTTATGAAGATGGCTAAACTTGATTTTATTACAATGAAATCACAATTTTTGGCATACCTTTCATTGGTAGGAGTGATTTTTTTATCTTGGACTATGGGGCTATCGCTTATTCTCTTGTGTGTTTCGGCGAGCTTGTATGTTGCACTATTCTCTTATACCATTTTTTCATTGCAAGAAAAGAACAACCTGGACCGTTTGTATGGCTCAGTTTCCATTACCGTGAAAGACATTGTGTCGGGAAGATATGTGTTTATATTTCTAAACTTTCTGTTGGCGCTTTTTGCAACGATTATTCTATATTTTATCTCTACAAAGCTTCAGAATAAAGTATTACAGATGGACGATGTTGCTATTAGTATCTGCTTAGCTCTTTTGCTTTTTTCCGTTCTCACAGGCGTACAAATACCTATGTTTTTCAAAATGGGATACACAAAAGCGAAAGTATGGTCTTCGTTCCCATTCATAGTGGCAGCGATTCTGGTAATACTCTCCAAACCATTACTTTATGCGTTATCGGGGGTGATCCGATTATCGGAGATAATTGAATTTGCGCTATCCAATCAAAGCATTTTAATTATAGCCTGCATATTGGCAAGTTGTGTTATTCAATTCTTTTCATATCAGATTGCCGTCACCGCTTATCGTAAACGAAAAAGAGGGTAATTATGGATCAAATTAAATGGATATTATGTCCTATTTGTAACAATAAAACTCGGATCAGAATACGTGGTGATACCATCCTTGAGAATTTCCCTCTATTTTGTCCGAAGTGCAAGCAGGAAACATTAATCAATGTAAAGCAACTGAATATGTCAGTTATCAAAGAGCCAGACGCCAAGACGCAGAGCCGGTGATCAACAATCGAAAGATTGTGGTCAACGGCTCGTTTTTAGGAGGATAAATTCATATGAACATAAACTGGAAAAGAAAAACAGCCCTATGGCTGTTTTTCAGGGGCGGTATTGATGAGGGTTGCTACGACAGCTTTAATGACTTCCAAAGCCCGGCGGTCGCATTTGTAAAGCATATAGACAAGCTGATCAATTTCAGGATTTTCAGACTGTTTTTCAGGGTAGAAAATCTGCTCTGATGAAAAGCCAAGTTCATGGATCAGGCGATAGAGAACATCATAGCTTGGTTTCTTACCTTCATTCTCTATACGATATAAATATCGTTCTGAAATATCTATCTTATCTGCAAGTGCTTCAATTGTAATTCCAGCCCTCTCACGCGCTGCTTTTAAAACAGGCCCCGGTGATTCAGGTGTATTATGCACGTTCGGTTCACCTCCGCTTATAATTTATTCTCTTCAGGCCAGGTTGATAATGGCATGAAAAGTCAATTATAAGTGGCATAAAGGACCATGCTGGCATGAACTGCGCATACCGCTCCACCTTAGTTCAGCGTGGAGGAGAGACCATTCGCTTTTACTGCGACAACTTTTTTCCACGCAGGAAAGGAGAGGTTGCAATGCGATGGTCTTTTTTATCTACTGTTCTGTTGATTAAAAGCGATAGTTTTTACCGTTCATATTAGAAATGCGGTTTATTCAAAAAAAGACTGTGCATGATAAAGCACCTTTCTGTGCGACGTCATGGTCTGACAGTTCATAAAATAGATGAAATAAATAATTGGCTTATGCCTGCCACACGACGAAGTTCGTTGTGTGGCAGGCATTTTTTGTTGCATAGGATACCCTCGCGGTTCCATTGCCGTAGCCCTCCAGATTGCGTGATTCCGTTGGTTTCATCGCGATTTGGAGGTGCAAAATGAACGATAACAAAAGAAAGATATGGATCAATGGTCAACTCATTGAAGTAACGGAAGAGGTCTATCAGGTTTATATGCATGGTGACCGAAAGATGCGTTACTTCGAAACGGATTTGAAGGTCGAGCGAATGATTCTGGATGAAAATGGCCGGATACAGCAGATTATTCCCAGCCGGGAGGATTCGCTGGATCGCCTGATGGAGGATAATGCCCGTCAGTTTGAGGATACCGGAGAAAGTGTTGAGGATGCTGTACTCCGCAAGATCGCTGAGGATGAACTGTATCAGGCTCTTACCAAGCTGACACATGAGGAATACGCTCTTGTCTACGCTTTGTTCTTTGAAGGTAAAACGGAAAGAGCTTATGCAAAGGAACTGGGTGTATATCCCAATGCAGTACATAAGAAAAAACAGCGCATTCTGAAAAAATTGAAAGAAATTTTGAAATAAGGGTGTGCAGACCTCTCACTCAACGGCAAATAGAGTGAGAGGTCTTTCTATGTTGACTTATCCCTCTTGTTCTTTGACAACTGCATATCCATTCATCAGGCACATTCCCATTGTCATTGCGTTGAGCATAAGCCACGTTAGCAGCTGCGCCATGATGTGCGGAGATAAGCAGCGGAGACTCACACAAGATTGTTTCCGGCTTGTATCTCCGCACAGAGCGATAAACAGCTGGCTATAAGCGTCGGGCGGTTCCCAGCGTGGCCACGACAGGCAATGGGGCTAACGATACTCCTGTTCAGTCACAGTCCGAGCGTACAGCGTCAGGTCAGGCGTGAGGCGTCGCAGGCAATGAGAGCAGCCGACAGAGATCCTGCCGGGGGTGAGACTCCCGTGGAGCTGATACACCGTCAGCCGCTTGATGACTTCCCGCCATGAGCCGGGGTGTCGAGGACAAATAAGCTCAATAAGAAAAAACAGCCGGTCAAATGGGACTGCTACAGGCGAGAATGAAACTTTTCGTCAGTCTTGTTGCGTTCTTTTGTCCGGCTTTACATAGGCGGCAGGATGTGCCGTTTTACTATTTCGAGGAGGTGTGAAGATGAATCGGACATATAAACGAGGCGACATATATTTTGCCGATCTCGGAGAAGGGATCGGGTCAGAGCAAATGGGGTATCGTCCGGTGGTAATTATCCAAAATGACATAGGAAATAAACACAGTCCCACAGTGGTTGTTGCAGCGATCACAAGCAAGGTTGATGTAAGGGCAAAGCAGCCGACCCACTGCTTCATTGGAATGGATTATGGACTGGAACTGCCATCGGTCATTTTGCTGGAGCAGATACGGACACTGGATAAAAAGAGACTTGAGAAATTTACAGGAAGTCTGGCAGAGAACCATTTAAGAGAATTGAATCGCTCCATTGCAATCAGTATCGGGTTGATGGAACCGGCACAACAAAACCTTGTCCTGTGTCTATGCAAGCCGTGTGCGGACAATTTCCGCATGAATAGAAAGTATGACCTTATTCGGATGTCAGAAAATCAAAACCGAGACACATGTACTTATTGCAGCCATCGGCTGGGTTATGAGTATGAGCTTATTCCAAAAGCCGGAAAGCTCTAAACAATGCCCTTAGAAAAGAAATCGCACATTTGTCAACATGCGGCCCCATTCCTAAGATGAATATATGGGGCCGCATTCTTATGCGGAGGTAATCATATGGAGAATGAAACAAGATCTCAGAACCCCGATTATCCGTATAACAGCTCGGAGACAGAAAAGGAAAAGATGGATGCTTTTATTTCTGTAATGACGCAGATAGTTGAGAAATACGGAAGAATCGTGTTGCAAAAGCTGGATCACGTTGCGTAGCAATACGCAACACTTACATATTCATTTTCCGAAAGATGGAGGTGCGATATGAACAGAGAAGGAAAGAAGTGCGTTTTGTACCCAAGAGTGAGTACAGAAATGCAGGTTGAAGGATACAGTCTGGAAGGTCAGAAACACGGCCTAAAGCGCTTTGCGGACAGAGAAGATATGCAGATTGTTGATATTTATGAAGATGCCGGTAAATCCGGAAAATCCATTGAAGGCCGTCCGGCTTTTAAGAAGATGCTTTCGGATATAGAGAATGGACTTGCAATCGACTATGTACTGGTCTATAAGTTGTCACGATTTGGGAGAAATGCGGCAGATATATTAAATTCCTTAGAGTTTATTCAGTCCTACGGCGTCAATTTGATTTGTATCGAAGAAGGAATAGACTCTTCTCAAACCAGTGGAAAACTTTTGATTTCTGTATTATCTGCCGTTGCGGAGATAGAGCGCGAGAACATCCTTGAGCAGACGATGAATGGCCGGAGGGAAAAAGCACGTCAGGGTGGATGGAACGGCGGCTTTGCGCCATATGGTTATTACCTGAAGGACAATCAACTCTACATTGAAGGAACAGAAGCGGAAGCGATTCGCACTATTTATGAGATGTTCGCAAACTCAGATATCGGTTACGGCGGCATTGCAAAATATTTGAATCTTCAGGGAATCAAGAAGATACCGCGACAGAATGGGAAACTGGAAAGATGGAGTGGTCATTTTGTCCGCCTGATTCTGGACAATCCTGTTTACTGCGGTAAGATTGCCTACGGACGTCGTACCAAAGAAAAAATCAAAGGGACAAAGAATGAGTATCATCTCGTTAATGCGGATGATTATATTTTGGAGGAAGGACAGCACGAAGGCATTGTGAGTGAGGAGCTTTGGAATAAGGTCCGTGCAAAAAGAATTGCGACCGGCATCAAGCAGCCTTCCAAAACAGGAAAAGATAGAACCCATCTCCTGACAGGAATTCTTAAGTGCCCAAAGTGCGGTTGCTCCATGTATACAAACAAGCACGCATGGACAAATAAGGATGGCACTTACAAAGAGGTATATTACTATGTATGTGGAAGGAACAAACAAGAACAAGGAAGACATTGCGACTACAAAGCTTCTCTTAGGAAAACAGACATTGAACCTCTTGTCATCGAGGCGGTAAAAGAGCTGGTTCGGGATGAATTCTTTGTAAAGGAAATAAAGAAACGAATTGGGCATCAGATAGACACCAGCAAGATTGATCGAGAAATTACCAACTATGAAAGCAAGCTGAGAGAGGTCGATTTGAATAAGACACGTTTGGAACAGGAAATCGACAATCTTCCTGCTGATGTAAAATACCGGGAACGCAAAATCCAGGACATGACGTTGCGCCTGGATGGCCTGTATGAGGTTATCATTGATCTGGAGAATCGAATCGAGGACGCGAAGCTAAGGCGGGCAGCCGTTGAAACGGAGGCTATCTCGTTAGAAAACCTGTTCAAGATCATGCAGAACTTTGGAGAACTCTATGATATAATAACCGACGAAGAGAGAAAAGCGATCATATCTTATCTCATTAAAGAAATTCAAATCTATCCCCATGATGAAGCGGAACAACCGCTAAAGTCAATTGAGTTCAATTTTCCTGTCTATCGAGACGGAAAAGAGCTTAGGGAACTCATGTGGGAAAGTGGTAATATCGTCGAGACGATATGCCTTTTGTCCAAATTTTCAGGAGCAAAGAATCACATCACCGTGAAGCTCGATATGGAAGAGATGGATGTAAGTGCTGCGGAAAGTAAGGAGACTTATCAGGAGATCCAGGAGTGGGTGCAGGAGAAGTACGGATTCCATGTGACGAATCTGAATATCGCCCAGGTAAAGCGGAAACATGGGATTATAGAGCGGGAGAATTATAATATGGCGAAATCGCCGGATACCCGGCAGCCTGGATGCCCGGAGGAGAAAAAGAGAGCTATTGAAGAAGCGATGAGGTACTTTCAGATGATATCCTCGTGAACTTGACTGTTCTGTTCCGGCTACTGACTGATTGTCCGGATCGTCACGGAAAATCGTTGCTTTTGCGCCCTTTTCATGCTACATAATATATGTATAATTATGCCTTCTGCCAAGTGAAGACAGGAACAGTTTTTCTCGTCTTCTTGGGCAGATTATGTGATGATTTTGGAAAAACTATAGGAGGGGGTTACAGCTATGCGCAATCGGTCTATGCTCGCACAGCACAGCGGCATAACTGCGCCCTTTTTAAATATACTGGACAGTTAAAAGTTAGAGGATGATCGAAAAGTGATTATCCTCCGGGTGTTTTTGATTCAAATAGCTATTAAACTGGTGGCTTCAGCCTGTTCTACTTATTTTTTGACCTGGTGGCTGATCCTGCCTGCCGCGAATTATTTTCGTTATGGCCGAATCAGGGTCATTCAGCAAAAACACGAAAAAAGATCTTCGCAGATAATACATCACTGAAGCCTCTGAAGGAGTTTTGTTTGAAGGTGTACGCAGGTACCTATTCTCTATAACGGTTTCGGCAAAGGTGTCCGAAAGAGAAACCAGCTGAAGGATCCCCATTGCGATACAGGCAAATAAAACAAATCTTTCGATCGCTTGGATGTTGTTTAGTATCTTTCTGCGGTCATGGGAATCTAAAACAGTTGTCATCGGATCCGGCTCTCCCTTTCTGGCAAAGTGGTTGAGCTTTGGAAGAGACTTCGTCCAAAAGTGGTATCCGAATCCTCCGAGATTCTGTTTGAATTCGCGGAAGCAGTCTTCGATCTTCGCCCTGTGCGCATAGATCCCGATGATCTGCTCCGGCGAGAGTGACAGGTCAGAACTGACCAGGATGCTCCTTAACCCGTCATATTTGACGAGGACAAACCGGAGCTCCTGATACAGACCCTGCCCCCATAGCAGGTCCGTGACATAGTATTCCACCTGTTTTCGGCTTCCGTACATGACTACGTCCGCGCGTTCAAAGCTGTCCTTCCGCTCATGAAAGAGCGCGGCAAGTTTGACAGAACTGCCCTTCTTATGCGGCCTTCCCCGCTTGTGCCGGGGAGGGGCAGGCGGCTTTTCATAGGCGGTGCAGCTGACCTTTGCCTTTGTCACGATGCCCAGGCTCGAGTCCCCTTTCTGTCTGCTGTTCCAGTCCCTGAGCCTTTTCAGCGCGGGAACAGACAGGAAATATCTGTCGAGCACAAACAGGCAGTGCCCGAATGATTCCGCTGCGTCCGTCCCGCAGTCGATCATCTGGACAACATGTGAGCTTGAGGAGATGCCTGAGTTTTCCCAGGAAGCTGCCGTCTTAAGCCCGTCCTGTATATTCATTCTGAGCGGAATGCAGAAGCAGTGCTCTGCGTTTCCGGCAAGGAGGCCGACAGCCCCGAACAGGTGGCCGAAGATGTATTCGGGCTTCGAGATGTTTTCCGATTCCTGAAACAGCTTTTTCACGCCGGCCATGTAGAATGCTTCTTTGTACTGTTTTACACCGTCACCCGCCAGTACGGTCTTTCCGTTCACTTTCCAGCGCGGGGCCTTTGCGGCAAGGATCTCATACCATTTCCTGCGGATGCGTGATGGTTCCCATGCATCGGAATGGAAAAAGTGTATGAGGAGCTCGTAACATGCAGGCGTCAGGGAAAGGTCCCGGATGATGGAAGTCACCCTGAGCTGATCCCCGCGGAGCATGAAACCGACCACAACCAGTACAAACCAGTGGAACGATGCCCTGCGGCTGAAACAGCTGCGGAAGGAAAAAAGGATATCTTCGATGAACCTGAGCAAAACAGTGCCGTTACCTGGCGGGCGTGGGATTGGACATATCAGGCTTCCTTCAGGGAAGAGAGGATCTTTTCAAGGGCAGCTGCCAGTTCCGCTTTTTCTCTATGGAGTTTTGCAACCTCGCGGCGCAGTTCCTGGACCTGCAAGTCCTTTTGTCTGATCTCATCCATTGAAAAGCCGGGCACTTTTCCGGCAGCAGGCATTGTACCTACGCTGTCATCACCCATTGTAGTGCCAACTTTTCTTTTCCTTGTAGGAACGATCTCACCTGTTTCCTCATCTATTTTTCCGATGAGGCGCCTGGTGGAACGCGGCTGTTTTGTCTCTGCATCC
>AUXO017298376.1_pt1 | contig 10018 bp, 3 predicted proteins | sample 768731 | NCBI WGS metagenome assembly AUXO01 (sample SAMN02715735, study PRJNA202380) | gut metagenome | biome: sheep rumen | host: Ovis aries | place: New Zealand: Palmerston North | reverse complement strand
AAGATATTCGTTTAAAATCTTTTCTAAATCTTGTTTTAAAATAAGTAATCCCCCAATTGTAATATACGAACGGTTAATACATAGTTTACTATTTATAAAAAATTTTCTAATACATTATTTACAATTGATCGAATATAAAATTTTTTAATAGAACGAAAAAAAAAAGAGGAATTATGATTTTTTATTTTTTATAGACAAATCATTATCCCCTGAATATTCATTTAAAATTTCAGACTCTAATTCTTCATCAAGAAAACCATCTAATTTTTCATCTTCAGAATTAGGTAAATTTTCATCATACTCATCAATTTCAGATGGTAAATCCCAATTGGCTTTAATACATTTTAATCGAAAATCTATAGCATCTCCTAAATCATCAAATACCTTGAAAATCCTCATAATTCCATCAATTTCATTTTTTACATAATATTTTCCATTTCTATAATAAATATTCTGTTCAATTTTTTCTTCAACTTCATCAATAACCCAATTAGATAATAATAATTGATTTCTTTTATTAAAAGCATCTTCATAATTAGTAAATGTGCCATATATTTCAAAATCATCATTTACACGACGAATAACAGAGTAAATGTTTTTATCACGACGTTTGAACTCACGTATATTAGATTTATTGTGATACAGTTCAAATGGAACACAAGAAGTATCCCAAGCATTTTCTATTAAAATTTTTATAGCTAATCTAGCATCTGATGCATTATTGAAAATTCCGAATGAGATCAAATCTGTCCCTATTAAATTACTTACTTCCCATCCATCTAAAAGAGGATAATAAGAAGTGTAATAACGCCAAGAATATAAGTTTTCTGGTACTTTAGTATCATCCCAGTTATTTTTCATTAATATATCTCTAGCTTTTTCTGCTTCTTTAAGTGTATCAAAACTGCCGAAATATAATAAATCTCCCTTAATTGTTTTTTCTACTCTGAAAATTCCATTTGAAAAACGAATATATTTTCCATAGGCACCATGTCTAATTTGATTAATTTTTCCTACAATGCCCCAATTATTATCAATTAAATCTTCACGAGTGTTAATTGCATCTTCTATATTATCAAAAGTGCCAAAATGTTTCTTTTCACCTTTAATTGTCCTTTCAACAACAAATTTATTATTATTTCTGTAAATAAATTTTCCATAAGGACTGATTTTATCAGTTTTAAATGAATCATCCCAAGAATTTATCATTAATTTATATTCATAATCTTGAGCATATTCTAATTGTGTAAATTTTCCGAATATTTTTCTTTCACCTTTAATAATACGAGATACAACAAATTCATCTCCTTCTTCTGAAATATATTTTCCCAGATTTTGGTCAATAAATTGATCAAAAATGTTAACTGCGTGTTCATCCACATCTTTAGAATAAATAGAATCAGTTGAAAACTCTATTGGGTCATGCTCTGAATCTTCAACTTCAATTTCAATTGTATCTTCTTGAGAAGAAGGACTTTTATCATAGGAAATAGGAGGATCTTCTAAATTTTCACTCATGTCAAAGTACTTATTTTCATCCTCATCATCGAAATCTTCTGGTAACTCAAAATATTCAGAAATATCATCTTCTTCTTCATTAAACTCCTGATAAAAATCAACTTTATTTAAATCCACATCCGCTAACAAATCATAAGCACTGAAATCAGACCCAGCAGTATGAACTTGATCACAAACTTCTTGTATGGATTTATTTAAAGAGTCCCAAGCTTTTTCTTCTTGTACTGAAATCATATATCTATTTGAATCCATTTCAAGCGAATCTTTAGAAGATTTTTTTTCAAAGCAAATAACTGCTCCTTTTCCAATAAGATTTTCTAGGGCGTATGAAATATTAAATTCATCATTTAATAATTGGGATTTGATTTTTTCTATTCTATCTAAATTTTTTTCATCCCAAATATGATTGGAAACAAATTTTTTCTCATTTGATAATAATAATTGAATAAAGAAATTTCTCATAAATTTATTTCTAAATTCAAAACCATTATTATTGATTTTTCTAATTTCCCTCTTCAAATCTTTATAAGTGTTATCCAATTGTTCTTTAGCTTTTTCCATATTAGGTTGCCCTATCTTAACTTCTATTGGATAGAAAAATACATTGATAGAATGATCGGAATCGACTTTTAAACCAATGAATAATAAATCATCACTGTGTTTTCCTTTAAGCCTGTTGTCAAAAATGCCTTCTTTTCTACTCAAACCAACATTACCTGCAATTCTAAAAATTTCTGCCAATGAAATCGGAATCCAAATAATATCCTCATGGTCTAATATGGATAAGCAGTATTTTATTGCAGCAATGATGCTTAACTTTTCTCGAATGAAATTCATATCTTTATATATTAACTGAAGTAACCATTCACCATTAATACAGTTAAAAATTTTTATGATATTGAGAATCTTCTTTGGTTTGAAAAATTTGTTTTGAGAATTTAAAAAGTTTTTTATAACATCAGTATACTGAGCATTTCTATTGGTTACAGTAATCGTATCATATTTGGTAGAAGAACTATATTGATCACTATAATGAATAATTATGAGATTATCATCTGAGGTGTCGAAATATTCTACACCAAAATTAGGTTCAATAAATGTTACCCAGTGAGATTTTTCATATAAATTCTCAATATTCTCTCCTCTTAATTCTATATTAGTTCCAATAACTCTATCTTTAGTGTAAGCGTCCCTACCTTTATTTTTACTATTAAAAGCTATTTCATTAATATTTTTTGAAGTTTTGACTAGCAAATCTTCTTCATTGAATACATTTTTAGTTCCATAACCAGTTCTATAGTCTGAATGTTTAACTTCAGAATTGACAGAAGATAATAAACCATTTAAAGATAATCCGCTTTCAATTTCATTAACTTTATTATTTGAAGTGCTTGTAAATGCTTCAACTTTGTAAAATGAAATATGGGAATATTCGAATTCCATTTCAAGAGTTTCTTTATAGGGATGAATGAAATATCTTATATTATCTTGAACAGAATGTATGATATCCAGTTCATCCAAATCATCAGATTTAATTTTTACATCAAATTCATTTTCAATTTGACTTTTAGAATTAAGTTTAAATAAATCATCAAAACTGCTTTTTTCAGTGTCATTATAAATATGAATTTCTAAAGGAATAGGTTTTTCATTAGATTTATCTGACAATCTATCTCTAATAAATTTAAAAACCCCAGAAACTACATATTTGTCATCTTTTAAATTAATTAAGTTAATCTTCATTGGAGCAGAGGAATTAGTATCAAATAAGTAATCAAAATGTTTTACAAATTCATTTAATTTTTCAGAAACTAATTTTGAAATAAAAACATTGGTTGCACTGATAGATACTTCCTCAATATTTTTATAAATTAACCATTCATGTGCATCTTTTTGGAATATGGGTTTAAATAAAGAACCATCTTCATCCGAATATATATAAGGAACTAAATTATTTGGAACCAGACGTTTTAACATATTATCATATATTTCTTCATCACCTCCTTGATCTGAAATTTCTAACTGATAAGCAATATTTAATGGAGATAATGGAGAATACATAATAGTATCATTTGAATCGATACGTCCTAATCTAATTAAATCTTTTTTATTTTTTAATTCACTGAGATGAACTCCACTTTCAATTTCAGCAATTTCTCGATTGTAAATATCAATAAAATCCCTATAAAATCCCTTTAATTCATCATCTAAATAAAATAAACTAGGGTAATTATTAAACTTTTTATAATGATTTAAAATTTTTAGGTAAGCCTTTTCTAGATCTTCACTAAAAAATGTTTCGATTTTTTTGAGTGACCCATTTTTTAATTCTCCATAGAAAATTTCTTTTTCTATAATTTGTCTCTCTAATTCTAAATACTCTTTAAATTTATCTTCAAGATAAAAAATATTAGTATCTTGGAAGGCCCTAACACCATCAAAGGTAAAATTTTCTTGATTTTTTCTTTTCAAATTCCAGATTGTGGATGATTTCTTTAAACCTCTTCTATTCCCTCCTTTCTCCTCAATTAAAAAACGTATATTGTTCTTATTATATTGTAAAATAAAACTTAAATAATCCTCATCCCAGAAAGGAGAATCTTCAGAAATAACAATGGACTGTCCTTCAATTAGAAGAATTTTTTTATCTCTTTCATCAATTACTTCTTCTTCAGGATTAGAATTATTTCCAAATATGAGTTCATCATCGTCTGCGTCATTAACAATTTTAATAAATTTTTCTTTAATATTTACAAAGTATCGAGTTTTTATTGAATTAAAAATTTCTTCTTTTGAGTTTAAAACGACAATATTAAAATCAAATGTAGATCTTGTTTCATTCTTATGAGAATAAATAATTTTTTTAAATGTAGGGGATGATTGTGAAACCTCAAAACTTAATTTAAGAGAGTTCTTTGAAATTTTACAATCAGATTGTCCTTCTTTAATAAATTTTCTATCTAAATTATCATCAAATTTAAAATCTAATGAAATTTTTTCCAAATTCTTATCGTTAAAGATTATTATATTTCTTTTTCTTGTTCCTGCAGCAGTATTAGTATCTGGTTTATCCCAACAAGTTAGTTTATTTTTTATGGAGAATCCTTCATAATCTAATCGACGTTTCTGTCTGATCTCAGCCAATGATTTTTCCAAATTTGACCATTTTTCTTGTTTCCAGTTTTCTCCCATTAAAGTTTTAACCATATCCTCTGTAAACATCTTTTTTAATTCATTTTCTTTAGATTCATCATCTAAATGAGAAAAAGACATTATTTTATTAAAAATATTAAAGTTTGCAGTTAATCTGTCATTAATAGTCTTCTCTTTTTTTATATTTTCAAGTTCATCATCTACAAATAGTCCCATATTTGTCATGTCTTTGGAATCTATATGGCCTTTACGAATAATAGACAAAATAGTTTCATAATCCCACAATGTATTCTCATAAAAGTCGTTTATTTGTTTGGATAAGAAAAACTTAATTATTTCCTTTGAACTTTTAGTAAGATCTTTAGAATTTACAATATCATTATCCAGATTTTTTTTAATGTTGTCAATACTGAAAGGCATCCCATCTTTTTGTAAATCACGAGTCCCACTTTCTATACTGTCTATAGCCTCATGATACAAAATTAATAATGCAGAATTTTCAAAAGAACCTTTTTGATCTTTGACACAATTTCTCAAAGTAACTAAAAATCCCTTTTTAGCATTTAAACTATTTGCAATAATTAAATTTATACCATTAATATTTAATGAGTAAGTATTGTATTCTTTTTTTGAAATGGGATGTCTAAAAGGAAATTTTCTATAAATCGACCTTTCCTTACCTATTTCTTTCAAAGAATAACAAAATTGACGTAATCTGTCTTCTTCTTCAAATAACATGAAAAATTTGGAACCTTTTAAGATCCCTTCATTTTCAAAAAAATCTATTAATTTACTAGATAAATAATTATAAAATTGGTTTGACATATCTTACATCCCCACTATCACTTTTCTTTTCAATTAAATTTAAATTAATTAAATATTCAACAATTTGAAATTGCGATTTTGAATCAAAAAAGAGCCCTCTTTTTTCATATTCTTTAAATAGATCCTTTGTAGTCATTCGCTCCTTAACACATAATGCTGTAATAGCATATAACATATCTCTTTCAATATTTAAGACAAATCCATATACTCCTCTACTTTTTAAGAAATAACTTTTTGCTATAGCTTCCAAATGTAAACCAAATCTGCCTTTTACTTCAGATTTTATTCCATTAGTTGAGTCATTTAAACTATTAATAAGAATTTTGACTAATTCTTTGAAATCATTTGGAAGTGTGTCTTCTTCAAAACCCATTATTTCTCTATAATCGGAAATCCATTTTTTTAAGTAATATATTAAGTTGTCTTTACTTTCATCATCAAAATCATTGAATTTTTCATACAACTCTGGTAAAAGTAGACCATTTTCACCAAATAATGTGTTTAATTGATCTAGCACTGATAATCTAGGGAATAAACCTTTAACTTGTATTCTAAGATCATGATATCCATAAAGTATTGCCCTGCGGTTCCTGCCTGGTTTTTCCCAATCTAATAAATAATCTACAGGCAGTATTTCATCGTTTGCATCAAAATCCTTATAAATTTTAAGAATAAATTGGCAAAAATAGAAAAAGAAATAATATGCAAAAATTTTAGATATGTTATCTATTAGGAATTTTTCATGCTTCAGAGCAAAATTTATATCTTCATTAAATAAATCAACAATATTGTCAAAAACAGAAACATATTCTATTTTGACTTCTTCATCTTTGAACTGATAAATATTTTTTAAGATAAAATTAATTATAATATGTTCTGAATCTTTTTGAGCAAAAAATTCTTTTAGACCATTATTATCTTTACAAAACACGTCTCTGAAGAAACGAGCGATTTTTTGTTCCCCTACTCTAGGGTTCTTTTGTTTTGATAAGGGTATATATAAAAATAAATAAGGATTTAAAATTTTCAAATTTTTATTATCATCAAAAATATACTCTTTAATTAGTTTATTAAAGAAATAGGAGTCTTTTTCATCTATATCAATGCTTTCCATATCATCTAAAGTAATAGGATTTTCTAAATCTTCATCCCAAACTTTTCCAAGCTCTAAACGAGAAATTTCACCCAATATTTTATCAAAACTGCCCTCAAAATCAACCCTTTCGGGTTTTCTTGTTGTGTATGGTGTTAAAGAAGAATTTTTATTAATATTATGCCTTAAAGTTTTTTCAGCTTTATTTACATTCATTTGCTTTAAAACTTTTTCATAATTTTCTGAAAAATCCATTTTTAATTCCTCCTAAAAGCATATGATTCAAATTCATCTTCATATTCAAATTCAAAAGTATTTTCTGTACTTAGGTTATTTACCAGCAAATAATCATTTTCTCCATTAGGAAGTAATGCAGAAATAAATTCATCTAAAATTCTTAAATCTTCTTTGTTAGATTTGTTTGGTTTGAATCCAGCATTTAACTTTTTAATATAATTATATAATGTATAATCAAGATTCAAAAGAACATTACCTTCAGATCCCTTTACTGAAGAAGAAATTGTAATGGTATTTCTAAACCTATTCACATCATTATCCCCTAATTCATCTTTATTTTGAGGGTAATAAGAGGATTTTAATTTTAATTGCTTATATACTTTAAAAGATTCTAATTCATCAATACATATAAACCCTTTTTTAATGGAACCTTTATATTTAAAAATAGCTGCATTAACTTCATTAAATAGGTTTTTATATTCTGTTTTATCTCCTTTGTTACAGAAATATAAATATTTCATAAAATCATTGTAGATTTCATCATTAAAACCTTGACGTATATTACTATTTCCATAAAACAAGGATAAACGTACGAAGAAATTAGAGTATCTGTGTAAAATAATCTTATCTTCTTTATCGAGTTTATCATTATTAATATTTAACTCAATTTGTTCCAATAGTTTACTTGAACAATTATGATCTAATTGCATCTGTTCAAATATTTTCTTAAAAGAATTAGAATCTAATTCCATCTGTGCCATTATTTTCTTTAAAGAATTAGGATTTAATTCAATTAGCTCCAATTTTTTTCGTAAAAATTCTAACTTATTCATATTAAAATTTTTTAAAACTTTATTGACATTCTTGTTGGTATTCAAATCTGTTATAAAATCATCTAAATAAGGATTACGTTCTAATACAGGGTCAAATTCTTTAAAAAACTTTAATAAATTAGAACGCCCTCCCGTATTGAATAGTAAGTTAGGTAATAAATTATCAATGAAAGTAATATTTTGTTTTAATTTGTTTTTTGAAATATTTTCCAAAGGCACTAATATTTCATAGACAAAATTTAAAATATCTCTTGCAGAAACTATTAATTTATATTTCACAAAGATTTTGATTAAATATTGAATTAATGTTTTTTGTACATCGGGATCCATAAACATTTCATAATTATAAATTATAGGATTATCGTAACCTTCATTCTTATCTTTTTGATAAGCTTCATAAATAGGATTCTCATCAGAAATTAGGGATATTTTTTCAAAAATACAACTGATGAACTTAGAAGAGGAATAATTTTCATTTGGATTATCATTTAATTCAAAAATATTATAATCTATAAAGGTTAAAAAACTTACTTTTTCTCCAAAAATATTATGTGAAATTAAATCTGAATCAAAAATCTTATAGTCATTGATTAGAATTTTTTTCAAGTCTGAAAAACCTTCATCGTCATGCCCCATATAATCAGAATTTAAAAAGTTACTTAAGACACCTAAATTAATTAATAAAATTATTTTTTCATCAGATTTGGATATATTTTTATTATTGAAAGGAGTTAATTGAGCAGCTAAATTATCAATATCCTCTTTTTCAGGATCAAAACTTTCTGTAGCGTCCCTAATAACTTTAAAATTTTCATACAGGTCTGGTTTTTCAGATTTTAGACAAGCAAGTAAATGTGATTTTCCATCTCCTGTACTGCCTGAAAGGATAATTAAGTGTGAAGAATCTAATTTTTCAACTCTATTGACCTCTTGAATAAATTGTTTTTGAATAGGTCGATCTACATGCAAATAATTCTTAAAATAAGTTAATTCATCGGAATCAATTGCTTCATTTGAAGAATCACTGAGTTTGTATAATTCATTATACAAGTAACTGCCCTTATATTTTTCAAAAGGATAATTCTTTAATGGGCCCATATCGCTTTTTATATCATCTTCAATAGATATTTCAGTTTTGTGCATAATAGGGCCATTATAATCTGGAGCTATAAAATCTTTTTCACGGTATTTCTTATAAAAAAATGCAGAAATTTCAAAAATTTCTTTATGAATTTCAAAGGCTTTCATTTTCCTATCAAATAAACGATCATGAACATTAGTATTCCTATGTATACGTATATCCTGAAAATCTAGAAAAATTTTTCTTGGAATAATTCTTTTTTTTCTTAATTCAGAAACAATATATGCTTGACTTTCTCTTTTTAAGGAATATAATTCTTCAAATTCACATATTTCCTTAACTACAAATTCTGCAGCTTTTCCCGCTCTAAAAATAGAATCGGTATAATTTTCATTCACTAAATGCTTTTCACAATAAAGTGTTTCTTCATTAATATCAGAAAAGCTATCTTCTAAAAATGAACAACAATGTTTTTCCATATAATGGCCTCTAACTCAATATGTTTTTAATAATTAAAACAGTTAATATATAGTTTACTATTTATAACCATATATAATTTTTTAAAAAAAGACAGTATTGAGTGAAAAAAATAAAAAAATAAAAAAAGTTATTTATATTTAGTAAAATCTTTAATCATTTTAAAAATTTCATCAAAATATTTTTTATCAAAAATCTGATCTCTACTTAAACTTTTCACTGGAAAGTACCGGTTTATAGTATTTAAATCAATAGAGCTATTAAATATTTCTACAGAACATTTTTCTAGCTGGTAATAACCAGGATATTTTTTTCCTTGAGAAATTTCTTCTCTTTCAACACATTCAGAAAATATCCCTTTAGCTATTAATTCTCCTTTGTATTTAAATAAAATCAAGGTTTTGCCATTAATTTTTATAGGTCTGTTTATATAATGAAAATGACCTTCTCTTTCGTTAGGTAATTTATTAGATAAAAAATCAAGAGTATCATGATAAGTTTTACAATCCGCATCTTTATCGGATAGGGTGTATGTGCGAATTTGTTCTATATCAGGTTCTTCGAAGGTTATTACTTCATTTTCAGTGCTAAAATTATCAAAATGATCATGAGACGTTTGATTATCTTCTTGAGCATTTTCCATTTTTAATTCTGCTCCGCAGTAGATGCAAAATTTTTGATCTTTTTCTAAAACTTTATTTCCGCAGTTAACACAAAAATTCATAAGTTCACCCATAATTTTATTCGTGCTGTTTAATATGTTTAAATAGTTTTTTCTTATGAAATTAATCTTGGAACAAT
>AUXO016536138.1_pt1 | contig 10019 bp, 8 predicted proteins | sample 768731 | NCBI WGS metagenome assembly AUXO01 (sample SAMN02715735, study PRJNA202380) | gut metagenome | biome: sheep rumen | host: Ovis aries | place: New Zealand: Palmerston North | reverse complement strand
TCAATATCCCGCCAATAATCATCCGCATCAATAAAAAGTATATATTCCCCTACAGCTGCAGCTACGCCTGCATTGCGGGCCGCACCTGGTCCTGAATGAGATAGTTTTATGCAATGTATATTTTCATAACGCTGTTCATATTCACAGCAAATCGCATAAGAACCATCTGAAGACCCATCATCTATCAATATGATTTCATAATTACTATATGATTGATCTAAAATGCTGTTAATTGCCTCTTTCAAAAAGGGAGCATTATTATATACAGGGATAATAATAGAAAAGGATGTCATATTTCCGTAATTCCTTCATGCTTGAATATGATGACCCAAAAATAATATAAAGCTGTACAGCCGTCATCTTCTCTTCAAAAGAACAATTCCTTCTGCTCATAAATTTCTCCTGAAAATTAATCTATACCAGTCCAACTTTTCGTCCGCCCCTCATCCATATACTAAATCTTTGTTCTAATCCCACGAAATTCGAATGGTGATAATTGACCGAATAATCGTGTATTAATGTGAATGCAGACTACGTAAAACAAAGAAATACTTCTTAAATATATCTAATTCAATTTTTCTTTTCTTATCTTTCAATCTGTGTCCAAGTCCATTACTCTTTTATCTAGTCCATTAAATTGTTAAATAAACTCTTTATTAAATGCGGATGGTTTCTGCCATCAACGAAAACTTCTAATCTTATGACTGAATAAGTTTTCAAGTATACATTTTACCCAGAATTTTAATTGTTCTTTCCATCCCACTTTGAATATCGTATTTTGCATTCCATCCGATTTCTTTTAGCTTGCTCCCATCTAATCTGGCTTTAGTAGCTGTGCTATATCCAGAAGCTTCAATTACATCCGGGGTGTCATAAATCACTTTTCTTCCCACAATACCTGCTATAATAGAAGCCAGGTCTTTTAGCATGATATCCGACCTTTCATCAGCAACGTTGTATGCCTCACCATTTTCTCCTTTTAATAATGCGTAAAGAAGTCCACTGACAGCATCAGCTACGTATGTATAGCTATAGTACTGAGTACCCGATGATTTCAGAATAATATCTTCATCAGATAACGCTCTTCGAATGAATTGACTGATTGCTTTGGTATCAGTCATCAGCATTGTAGGTCCATAAGATCGTGTTAATCGAGGAACAACAACATCGAGCTCGTATTGTGATTTGTACGCCTGACAAAGTGCCTCTGCACAACGTTTGCTTTCCGGATATCCGGCACGCATAGTATTTGAGTTAATATAACCGCAATAATTTTCATCAAATAGTTCTGTATCGCCCCGATTCTCTCCATAAACTTCGTTGGAAGATATAAAAGCAAAACGCTTAGTATGATGTTCAACAGCAAAATCCAACATATTTTTTGCTCCGATAATATTCGTTGTTACTGTTCCTATAGGATCCGTTGCATATTGCATAGGGTGCGTATTCGATGCCATATGCAGAACATATTCAACCGTTCCAATATCTTCCATAATAAGAGGCTCTCTTATATCATACCGCAGAAGATTAAGGTGGTGATCTTCATTCCACCTGCAAAACCTTTCATTTGCTCTGTCGAAATTGCGGCTTAATGCATAAATTGAACAATTTAACCCTTCTTCATTCTTTGTCATAAGAACATCAACCAGAAAAGAACCTACTAATCCGGTCGCACCAGAAATAAGGATTCTTTTATTCTTTAATAGATTCCACGGAAGATCCATTTCCGAAACGCAATGGACATCTTCCATATAGAGTTCATCATCATATAGTTCCATCTGGTTTTCTCCTATTTCAACCAATTATCTTTATCCGATTTCAAATATGCCTTAAACATTTCCAGGTCATCTTTTGTAGTAAGTTTTATATTTTTATCAGACCCTGCTGCAAAATATAAACGCTCTCCAAGTTCCACCATCATTGTGTTTGTATATGAAGAACCATAGATACCGATTTTCTTTTCAAATGCTTTATGGTATGCCCGATCAAGCTTTCCGAATTTATATGCCTGAGGCGTTGCCACTCTCCTGAGAGTTTCTCTGGGGATATACTTTACAGTACTGATCTCATCATCTACAACAAAAATCTGTTCATTATATGGCATAGATGAAACGGCATTTCCATATTTCTGGGCTTTAAGAATCACATCAGATAAAACAGACTCATCAACAAGAGGACGTATTCCATCATGTATAATGATCAGATCATCCTCAGATACTTTCCCTTCAAGATTATAAACTCCATTTCTTATAGATTCCTGACCAGTATTGCCTCCAGAAACAATCCATTTGAGTTTGTCAATTCCGAATTGTTTAGCGTACGCCCAGAGTACATCATGCCATCCGCTAAGACACACTACTTCTATAGCATCTATCTGAGGGTGTTTTTGAAATCCTTCTAAAGTGTATATTAAGATGGGTTTATCATATACATTGATGAATTGTTTAGGTATATCCTGCCCCATCCTGTTTCCAGCTCCGCCTGCAATAATGAGTGCTGTATTCATTATTCACCTTCTTCATAGTATAATGTAATTATATTACAAGATTATAAGTCGATTTCGACCAGAAAATGTTTTTCTCTTTTCTCTCTCGGTGGAATTTTCATGTAGTCCCCGTAAAGATTAAAAAGATAATAATCTATATCTTTAAATACCGGGGCTTCTATATCCTCAAACTCAACATACTGAGCAGGGAATAATTTGTCCTTATCAAGGATCTCACCAAAATAATGCTTTCTCCCCGTAGGCAAGCCAACCTGTTTTGTGCGGTTGCAATTATACCGAACATTTCTATCCACTTTTTCAAACCAGCGGCTTGACGAATGAAACGAAAAGAGAAATCCAATTCCAATTCGCATATAATAATTCATCTTACCCATACGCATATATATTTCTTTTGCTAAACCTTCTCTATTCTCGTACAACGCCACCTGGCCGGCAATAAACATCAAAACATTACAATAATTTCCCTTTATCTTTCGATGTAATTTATTATTTGGAACACCTTCAACAATAAAAATATCCAAAAACAACCCATTTATGGTATCGTCATCTGCATCCGTTGCTTCTTTGTAAAGTGTTCCTTTTTTTATAATCTTTGGAAATCTTGATTTTACTTTTTTGCTATAGTTTGGTGCACATAAATAATATTTGTCTGATAGTTCTTTGTCAAAAATTTTAGTAAATATTTGATAATCTTTTCTGGTCATTGCTATATCCAGATCATCATCCCATGGGATAAAACCTTTATGACGAACAGCACCAAGGGCTGAACCCCCTGCAAGAAAAGGAACGATGTTATATTTGGTACATATATATATAACATCTTTATACATGAGTAATAGTTCTTTTTGTATTTTTTTTCGCAGATCTTCATCTACTTCTATTAAAATATTCGAAAAATCTATAAGGTTTAAACATTCTTTAGCTTTAAATATCCTGTTTAACACATCCTTAATCATATATATTCCTTTTCTTAATTTCCAGATATGAGCATTCCAGTGACATGGCGACCGGAAAATCCTCGAAAAAATAACACAAACAACATTTGCTACGTTTTTGCCAATTTACATGCTACAAAATCAATCAGCCACCACCATTGCAATTTAACTGGAATAACTATCATTAACGCGAATCGTGTGTATGGAAATAACAATTTTCTTTCATTTATAATCTTGCATTTTTCTATAATAAACGCTCTACGTTCATTTTTATTTTTTCCTGCTATAATCATACGCTTTGTATTTGAATAGACATCTCTATATATGCAAAACTCTAATCCTTGTTTTATAATTATTTTTTCTTTTGTCGACAAATCGACGGTTTGCAATTCATGTTCATAATCCGCTTTTGTTAATTTAAATTGCCACTCTAATTCCCTATTTTTCTTTCTTGATAATGAATTTTCATTGTCAAGGGTTACAACATACACCGGAACGGAGGAAATACGAATATTCTTTATATGCATTGTATATTTGACATTAAAAGCCTTATCTTCTGCAATCGAAGCATGAGGTGTGAAAAATATGTGATAGTTTAATATGATTGATCTTTGGTATAGCTTCGCCCAAGGAGCATTTATTCCTTTATTTGAAATTAAACTCCTAACTTTTTTTAAGGTATCAATCTTGTTATCTGTTCTAAATTCACTTTTTTTTACAGTTTTTTCTTCGTTTCCCTTTTTTCTTATTTCAGACAAAACTATGTAATCATAATCTTTCTCTCTCAATAATCTATCCAGAGTTTCAAAAATCCCATCATAAACATAATCATCACTGTCTACAAATAGAATATACTTCCCGTTGGCACACAATATGCCGTTATTCCTAGCAATCGAAACCCCTTTATTATCTTGTCTCATATATCTTATAAAACTATGTTTATTGGCATATTCTTCACATATTAAATTTGTTGAATCGGTTGATCCATCATTTATTAGAACGATTTCCATGTGTCCGTAATTCTGTGAAAGGATGCTATCTAAACATCTTCCAATTGTATTTTCTGCATTAAACGCAGGAACAATAACTGAATATTTTATCATTCCGTTGCCTTATCTCCTTATCTTCCTACGAATTTACATATATAAAGATCAATGTTCCTCTACATTTCTTCATTTTTTTGCACTACTAAAACCGAACTGTATCGACAATTTCTCTTGAAACAATATATAATAGATTGAAACGGTATATTGACTGTCAAAGACCGTCTCTATTCTACTAAATCAATAACTACTATTTCAAATGGATTATTAACTCTCGGCAAATACCAATATTCATTTCCTAAGCCTGTTGACAATATACATTTAGTTTTTCTTCCTTTAAACAAGCCCTTGACATTCTCTGGAAACCACTCTACATACGGGGCATATATTGGTCCAACTACAGGAAGAACCCATTGCCCTCCATGATAATGACCACACAATGCCAAATCCACATCATATTCGTCCAAATGCTTCCAGTCCACCCATTGTGTCGGGATATGATTCAGTAGAATTTTATAGTTAGTAGTATTCTCAAAGTTATCAAAAAATTGCTCATCCTTTGCAATCACTTCTTGATTTTTTGTCAGCATCCCGGGAAAGCGATAATATCCCATATATCCGCCTAATCGGATATTATTGCCATTAATAACAATATCAATATATTCTTTTTCCAGAACAACTGCCCCGGCAGCGATTATACGTTTTCTTAATTCTTTTCCGTATTTGTTTTCCCACGCAACTTCATGATTTCCATATCCATAATAAACCGGGGCAATAGAAACCAGATTGCGCACCAAGGTTTCTACCACTTGAATATTCGGATCGTCACGGTTTTGCATATCACCGGTTAATACAATAATATCAGGATTCCTTTCTTTAACCAGCCTGCATAATTTTTCATTATCTGTCCCAAATTTTTCCTCATGTAGATCTGTCAATTGTATTATCCGAATTCTATTTTTAATACTTCCTTCAATCTCATATTTTGTAACTGTCAATTTGTTGTCTATATGAAAAAAGAGATAAAATAGGATGCCTATTATCATCATGACGCATGCCGCGATTATAATTAAAATGAGTTTTAAAACTCTTGTTAAAAATTTATACATTGTTGATGATCTTTTTTACTAAACTGCTTTTCTACCGACAAAAAATGACAAATAAGAATCGATAATATACACTACTGGTAATTCAAATAAAATAATTGCAATAACCAAAACAAGTCCTTGTATATAACTCCCTCCATAAATATCCGGAACCAGCGTTGTTAATGCATAAATAACCAACTGATGTGTTCCCATGATTGTTAACGTATGCCTTCCAACTGTAACAAACGCTTTAGGTGGAGATATTATACGAGAGAAACTAATGATTAACAACGTACCACAGACGCCTCCCACTAGCAAAGTAACAGGATTATTTATAATGCATGTATAATAATCATTTCCTCCCGTTTTTATATTGCTAACAGCTACCATACATATAACAAGCAACATTAAGCCTAAACAAGCAGAACTTTTTGTTTTTTCCGAAAGAAATATCTTCTTTCCAGCATATCCTATCATAATAAAGCCATATGCCAACATTCCTCGTCCTAAGAATATCAAAACCTGATTTCCTGACACATACATAGGAAGCACAACACTTATAACAGTCGCAATTATCCCATAAATATGTATCTGATGTTTAAGATAAACAAAAAAAATCAAATCCCCTAAAAACATCGCCGGAAGAAACCAATCGGCACCTACATTACAGCGTACAGTGACCATATTTAAAACTCCTGCGATAATACTCTGTTTTTGAAAAACAAGCTTCCATATAATACCAATCACTTCAAAAAACATATATGGCACAATTAATGTATATGTTTGTTTTGATATAAATTTTTTAAATGACGAAACTCTCCACTTTTTATCATTAAAGACTATTCCATGAATCACAAAAAAGGCTGACATGTGAAAGGCGTATATTAATTCCTGAACAATTCTACATAAGAGCTTGTTATAATCAGGGTTTAGAACTATAAGCATGTGTCCCATAATCACAAGAATTATCAACCATGCTTTAGCTACATCAAGAAATATAAACCGTTGTTTACACATTAATAATATATCCTCTAAAGACTTTCTTGTATTATCCGTTAAAGCATCTTTGATAAATGCTGTAATAAAAACTACCTTTTTCATTTTATTTTAAATGAAGGCGCCTTTTAAAAACACTCAATAAATATGATCTTTCTTCCTTTTCTAACACAATCATCAAATTTAAATAAAGCCCTACTGTTCCAATCAATATACATGTCAAGAAGAACATACTCCAAGTCTGTATCGACACAAACAATCTAATAATTTTTCCAACAAGAATAGTCATTCCTGAACACAATGCTGATATTCCAACTTGCGAATAAAACTTATACCATTTATATCCCAAGAGCGTTGAAGCAACTGGAATTGTAAAAAACAAGTTTTTACAAATAGTCACTATACTACTTATGCCTGCAATAGCATAAAGATCATATTCAGTATTAGCAGCGATCAATAAAGTAAGAGAGATAGAAATAAATCCACTAATTATCATTGCTATCGAATTATAGCGTACTTTATTAACCGTAGTAAAAACATTAAATAAAACAACAACACCGCTGTTTAACAAATAACTTAATACAGCTAAAGTTGTTAGAATTTGCAATAATTTCTCGTCTTGAGAAGGCACCCACAATGAATAGAACGCATCACTCATAATAATAAGTCCCGCTGTTGGAATTGTCACAATGACAGATGTGATTTTCATTGCCCTCTTAATGCATTTATATATATTATCTTTATCTCCTGAAGCAAAACTAATTGTTAATTCGGGTCCAAAAGCCCCTCTGATAGATTCCGACAAAGTAGTTAAAATGCTAGGTAACGTTTTTGAAAGTGATAATACCCCCATCAAAGTCGGACCAAGATAGATATTACATATTATTAAGTCTACGCCGCTTAACAATGTATTTCCCGCAATGGAAATAGAATTCCAGATTCCCGACCCAACCAATTCCCTAATGACTTTCCATGAACAAATTGGATTCCGTAATGATATTTTTAACTCTGGTGTAAGTCTATGTGTATTATATGCTCGTATAAATAATTGAATCATCCCAATCAAAGTACTTATAAAGCCTATATACCAAATGTGTGGTAAAAAAAAAGAAAATGCTACAAGAATCAAAACACATCTCAATATTGCAGAAAACATTGCAGGGATATATTCTAAATCCATTCTATTTGTTACATATGTACCACAATCATAATTAGGAGCTCCTGTCCGAATAAAGAAGGCGGCAAAGACTATTGCAAATAAAATTTTCACTTCCAACAAAAGATTATCGGGGACATTAATATAAGAATCCAATTTGATAATAACTATAAAAGCGGGTACCAACATAATAACGCATATAATTAAATTTCCCCAAAACACAGAATTGTAATATAAATTAGCCTTCTTATAATCCTTTTTTACATATGCAATCGTAATAAAACGTGCTGCCATTGCATTCAAAGCTGTTACAACAAGGTTTGCATATGCTACAAAATTATTAGCCAGATTAACAAACCCATTGGCTTCTACGCCTATTGTCCTGATAATATAAGGTGATAAAAAGAAACTAATAGATACATTAATAATCAAGACACATACGCTCGTGATGATATTGATAGTCGTTTTCATTGCGTTACTTCTTTTATTATTCATCTATCATTAATCCCCTTAAATTGAGACTTAAATCTTTCTATCTCTTTTTTATGAATATATATGTCTGTAATAAATTCACTATTAATCCATTCATTTAAACCAAAAATAATATTCTCCCTTTTTATAATAGGTAAATTTATGTCTTTAGCAATTTCTATTGCTCTGTTATCAACCGCAATTATTAAACTTCGAACTTTATGATTCAAAGCAAATATTCCTGCATGGAGTCTTGTCCCAACATAATCCACCTTTTCCGTTTTAAGTTTTTCTTCATATAATTTCAATTCTCTATCAATAATCTGTATCTTTTTTGGTATCTTTAATTCATTTAAATATTCAAAATCTCTTTTCCCCTGAAGCCACAACCAAACATTTTCGTAATTTTCAGAAAGTATTTCCAGCATCAACCTGTCATTTAAAGGATCCCTTCTATAATCCGTAATCGTTGTTATAACATTTTTTGCCCGTTTTGTTGGTATCTCTTTACAAAATTCAGGGGTAAGCCGCCACGTAGTTGGACATCCCGTATTAATCACATTATCTATCCCTGCTTTTTTTAATTGATTTAATGTATACTGATCTCTTACAGAATGCATAATACTAGCATTTAATATACTTTTATAAATAAATTTTGAGTATTCTGAACACGGATCCTGATATGCATCCCAACCAACTCCTAATAAAATAACGTTTTTTAGAAATCTTTTTTTCTTGAACCCATCTGGTAATCGCCAATTCCACCAGTTCTCAATATTGGAGGTGAGAAGATTCGTTCCACATACTATTTTAATTTTTGTATTTACACATTGGATTTGCTCTCCTTTATCAGGAATTCTGTGTGTCGATATGTTAATTTTATGTTTACTTCTAAACATTTCTTCTAATACATTGTTACAATACAACATAATAATTTGGTCACCCAGATTATCGGTATGCAAAGCCGTATTAAAAACAATAATATTATTATTCTCTTTTTGATTGGAGAACCTTTTCTTGTTATAGCTTCTATTAATATTACCCAATATGATTCTTAAAAAGCCTTTAAATAAAACCATCTTATATTATTTCTCTTAATTTGTTTATAGACTTTAAATTCAGCTTGTCAAAATTAATCTCTTGTATATTATGCTTATATACATCCCAAATATCAGGCTCCCATAATATTTTTTCTATAGCATCAGCAAGCATTTTTTCTTTTCCGCTAACAAGTATTCCTGTTTTATTATTCTCTATTATTTCTTTTGCTCCATTATTTACCGTGGATATTACTGGTTGACCTAATACTAATGCTTCTAATAATGTCATTGGATATCCTTCGTATCTAGAGGGCTGTGCATATATATCTGCATTTGCGATATAAGGATATGGATTAGATTTCATACCAAGTAATGTTATGAATTCAGACATATGCGTTCTTTCTATTTCATCCTTTACTTCACTCATTTCAGGACCATCACCAATGATCCACCAATGTATATCCTGATGACCTTTAGCCACCAAATCTGCACATACACCTACAGCAATATCCATTCCTTTTTCGTAAGATACTCTACCCACAGTAACTATATTTTTTTTATCTGGATCAAAAACAGTTTCCATTGGCATATATGCTTTTTCCAGTATTCCTTTATGATCTATTATGTTATGTATAGAAATAATTTTTGATGCACAAAATGGAACAAATTTTTGCAGTTCTTTTGCCTGATTCTCTGATACCGCAATTATTTTTTCGCATTTACGGTATGCTATCATATCGTGATAAACATGCCTCATTGCCCCATGATGATAAAACATTAGATA
>AUXO015809453.1_pt1 | contig 10019 bp, 10 predicted proteins | sample 768731 | NCBI WGS metagenome assembly AUXO01 (sample SAMN02715735, study PRJNA202380) | gut metagenome | biome: sheep rumen | host: Ovis aries | place: New Zealand: Palmerston North | reverse complement strand
TGGTAGACGCGCTGGTCTTAGGAACCAGTGCCAAAAGCGTGGGGGTTCGAGTCCCTTCATCCGCACCAAAACAGGCTTTATGCAAAGCCTGTTTTTTTATATTATTTTATCTTTTTCAATAATGTAAGGAGTTTAGAATTATTTAGTATAATCTCCAGCAAATTTGATTTTTAGCCTAAAATATGCTATAATTAAGTATACACACAAATTGTGTAAATTTACTTTCTTGAAAGGAGAATACTATTATCAATCATCACAGGGGTGGATACCCTCAAATCTTATAATCATGTTGACAGCCGTGTTCAGCATGTTTTCATATACATTCGTAAAACCAACCAACAAATATTAACAAACATTATCGAAAGGATGATAAACATGTTATTCAATTCTAATGAATATGATGTAGTAGTAATGGCAGCCCACGTCACAAATTTTTGGACGGTAATTTCTTTGCTTATGATAGTAAGCTATTCAATGTTTACTATAAAAGAACATAAGAAAAATCGAGGCATAGTAGCCATAGGGATAATAATTGGATGCATTGCTTTTCCTTTTATCTATCCACACATAGATGCATCAATCAATCCGCTTATCAGTGGAGGCACGCGTACATTTACTGCCACAAGCGACACTGTACTGCTTGCAGCAATGCCACTGGTGGTGATGACGTCAATTAGTCTTCTCCTGCGCAGAAAAAACAGAATCTAATTCTGTTCAGGGTCGGAATGTATTCCGGCCCTGTTTTATTGTTTATCAAAAAGGGACTTATTTTACAGCACATTTAATTTTGATGTTTAATACATAAAAAGAAAAATAATATAGTATACAAATTCCCCGTCCCACTGTCTATCCTAATTTTACTATTAACCTTAATAATGTATCTAAATATTTTTTACAAGAATTTAAATATAATGTTTCATTTACAGTATGAACATCAACAAGATCTGGTCCTATTGAAATCATTTCTAATTGTGGCATTTTCTTATAAATCATCCCACATTCAACTCCTGCATGTATTGCACAAACTATTGGTTCAACTCCACTATGAACTTCCTTGTAGCTTTCTATATATTGTTTTTCAATATTAGAATTTGGCTTATATTTCCATCCAGGATAAGAAGAATTTTCACTAAACATATATCCAAATTCTCCTACTAATTTATTATTATAATTTTTAACATCTTCTTTTTTATTATCATCACTTGATCTTATCAATTCTGTTATTTTTATTTTTCCATTATCAATTTCAACAATTCCAATATTTCCAGAAGTTTCTACTAAACCTTCTTTATCTTCGCTATATTCAATTACTCCTTGTTTTAAATTAATTATTAAATCAATTACACTTTTACTTTCTTCATTAGAAATGCTTTTATTAAAATTGATTTTTTCATTAAAATCAATTTTTAAATTCTTATCTTCTTCTACAATATTTAATTTATCTGTAATACTACTAATTATATGTTCTATATCATTTTTTTCTAATTTTGAACTAAATATAGCAACAGTTTCATTTGGAATTGCATTATCTTTATTTCCACCTTTAAAATATATTAACATATTATCTTCAATTTTTTGTAAAATCTGTGCTACTAAATAATTAGAATTTAATCTCCCTTTATCTATATCAACTCCAGAATGCCCTCCATGTAATCCTGAAATCTTTATTTCATAAATTTTATTTTCTTCTCTTATACTTTCTAATTCTACATTTTTCTCATATTGAAGTCTCACTCCACCAGCGCATCCAACTATTGCAGTATTTTCTTCTTCTCCATCTACATTTATTAGATATTTTGCATCTATTCCAGAATAATCAAAGTATTTGGCACCATCCATTCCAATTTCTTCTTGAGTAGTAAATAAACAATAAATATCAGGATGTTTTATTTCTTCATCATCTAATAACAGCAATAATGTTGCAACTCCTATTCCATCATCAGCCCCCAATGTTGTATCTTTTGCTGTTAATATTTCACTATTTTCTATTATTTCAATTTGGTCTTTTGTAAAGTCATGATTACTTTCACTTGTTTTTTCACATACCATATCAGTATGAGCTTGTAGCATTATAGAATTTTTTTCTTCATATCCTTCACTTGCTTTTTTCTTTATTAATACATTATATAAGTCATCTTTTCTGTATTCCAAATTTCTTTTTTTAGCAAAATCACATAAGTAATCTGCTATTTTTTCTTCTTGTGTAGAATTTCTTGGAACTTTTGAAATTTCTTTAAACCAATATATTAATTTGTTATATTTTTCTTCAATATTTATATCTATACTTGTATCTATTTCCATATTAATAATCTTACCTTTCTACTTAATTTTATTTTCTCCATAAATCCACATGTCTCAAACTTATATAAAAAGGCATAGCATGTAATGCTTGCCTTAAATTTTAGTTTATTATTTTTTCTTTTTTTACTATTTTAATTTACTCTCTCCGTTCGAATAATTTATTTCAATTCCAGGTTGCACATTATATACATATACATTGAAGCAAACTCCTTTACCGCTATCTTCAACAGAATATGCTTCCATTTGCACACCATTTGCAACTAAATTATTTCCTTCATAAATTGGTGTTACTCTATATAAAACATGATTTTTCTTATTTGCCTTAATATAATCTGAAACTTTATTTTCAAATGGTAGCATACCACTAACATTCATATATCTTGTTCCAGTAATCAAGTTCTTCTTATTAGCATTTTCAGCTGCTAATTGATACCCAATTAAATGACATCTATTATATAAATAATTTCCTTCAACTAATCCTTCATACTTTGTTTTCTGCCAACCTGATGGTTTTATCATATTAATTGCTTGTCTTTCTTCACCATTTGCAGGCATTATATCTTTACAAATATTAGCATAAGCTACTCCGCATCTTCCTAAAGAATCTAATTCACTATATGTTTCAAATGGAGTTGTCACATATTCTTCTTCCTTAAATCCTGGCACATTGTTATCTATTGTAACATATGGCATATCAGTATATTCAGGTATACTATCTAAATCAAATGATATTGTACTTACTGGTACTTGATTTTCGTTTTCATTCTTTGCTTCTTTATCATTTGCGTAATCAGTATTATTTACTATATGTGCAAAAACTTCTATTATTACTACACAAATAACTAAAAATATTACTTCTTTTAATTCTAACTTTCTTGTGTTCTTTTTTCTTCCCATATCATATGTACATGTTAGATATTTGCTTAATCTAACATTGCCTCCCCCATTAATTCTTAAGTATTCTAAACCTCTTCGTCCTCCAGCATATCAAATCCATCTGGTGAATATAAAATATATTGTCCTTTTTCATATTTTAACATTGCTCCTTCTGTAGCAAATGCAAGAACTTCACTTGGTAAATCACTTTCTAAAAATTCAACATCTGGTTTATCGGTAAAATCCCATAAGAAAACCTCATTAAGTCTATCTTCTGTAACTAAATATAAATGTCCTTCTATACGGTGTTTATTTTCTTTTGTCTCCAATCAAATATCCTCCGTTCATAATTATTTATTGAAATAAAATATTACTCCACCAACTAATACAACTATAAAGCCAATTATTTTTAGTCCTTTTGTTCCTTCATTTTGATCTCCAAATCCAAAAAATCTTTTTGTTATTATTCTTGAATCATAAATTAATATAACGCCTATTATCATTATTATTGAAGCTATTAATTTTAATATTATTTGAAACATATTATCAACATCCTTTTTTATTTAATTTTAACGTGTTTGGTCTCTGTTTTTTACTTTATTTATTGAATCTTTTATTTTACTTAAAGAAAAAGTTTTTTCCACCTTTTGTGGTCTTACCACCTTAACTGCTTTTCCTTCAATAATTTCAAAACTTGGATTTAAATCTTTTATGTCTGCTTCCTGAATTTTGCTTGCATTATTAAAGCTATCTGCTTCTCTTTTTATTTTTCCATTTGTTAATACTACTCCTAGATTTTCACAATTTTCAAATGCTTTACTTTTTATTTCTTTCATTTTCTCAGGCAGACCAACTTCATTTAAGCAATTTATTGTTCTTAAAGCTTTACAATCCTTAAATGCTTGCTCTCCTATTGTTTGAACGCCACTTGAAATATCAAAAGCTTCTAATTTGTCACAACCTAAAAATGTTCCTTCATCTATTTCTTCCACTCTACAACCATCCATCATATGTACATAAGCAATATTTTTACATCCAGCAAAGGCATATTTTCCAATATTTTTAACAGATTTAGGAATTGATGTAATAATTCTATTTGGAATTTGCATTTTTCTTAATTCTATTTGGTTTTCATTTTCAGAAAATTTTGGCATTTCAAAATATTGTGGTATAGAGCAACAATTTTCAAATGCGTTATCTCCAATTTTCTCTAAGCCTTCTGGAAGATTTATTGAAATTAGACTATTACAATTTTTGAAAGCAGAATTCCCAATATATTTTACCCCAGAGCTTAATGGTGCTAGCATTAAATTAGAACAATCTTCAAATGCACTTTCTTCAATAGTTTCTGGTCCATATGGGCTGTTTAAAAACATTAACTGTTCACACCCGCTAAAAGCTTTCTTTTCTATCTTCTTAATTTTTCCTAATGAGCTAACTGCTTTTAGATCTGTACAGTCTAAAAATGCATTATCTCCAATTCTATTCAAATCAGATTTTATTTCAACACCGTTCTAAAGACTCACATCCCCAAAAAGCTCGTGATCCAATGCTTTCCAAACTTTTTGGCAGTACTACTCTTTTTAAATTAGGACAAAATGCAAATGCACCTCGTTCTATTGATTTAACACCTTCTCTTATTATTATTTCTTCGACATTTTGAAGTTCAGAAAATGCAAATTCGCCAATTACGTCTGTGCCATCTATTACTAATCCAGGTTCTTTAAAATTATCTATATCAACATCAGACATTTCAATTTTCCTACGCCCTATAGGTTCTTCGTCATTTTTTAAATTTAGTTCTTTAATGTTTCCCTTCGTTTCATAAATACTATTTAGATTATCTTGTAATTGTTTTAGTCCTTTACTATTTCTAAATGTATATAATTGAGGATTATCAACAATTTCATTTGCACTATGAATTTTAGGATAAATCCAATGATCACTAAAATTAAATTTGTTCGGCATAACGAAATCTACATCTTTTAAACGAACATTATTATATCCATCATAATATCCTAATACTAAAGATTCAACTTCTTGTGGCAAAACAGCAGTATCACCTTCTTTTAATATTCCCCTATAATATGTCAAATCTAATTTCCCCAATTTCTTAGGAAATCTAAGATATTTTATTCTTTCGGTTTTACCACGTAGGCCATATTCGTCTTCCACTGTATTAAAAGCATGCTTTCCCATTTTTTTTACAGAATCTGGTATAATTAAAAAATCTAAATCACAATTTATAAAAGCACCAACTCCAATTTCTTCTAGTCTTCTTGATAATCTAATTTGTTTTGCACTACATCCAGAAAATGCATAATTGCCAATCTTTGTAACACTATCAGGCAATATGATTTTTTCTAATCTTCGCATAGACATAAAACATTCATCACCTATTTCTATTAAAGAATTTGGAAATTGTATATTTTTTATTTCATCACGCATTGAACGACTATATGTCTCTCCCTTTGCAAAATAGTTAATTTCCGCTAATTTACAATCTATCTTTTTTACTCCTTCTGGAATAACCAAAGTCCCATCTACTAAATCTTCCGGTCCAATATTTTGCAAAACTCCATTTTCATCTATTTTCATCTTTAATCACCTTTTTTACTTTAGTAATTTTCCATCCATTTTTCTAAAAAACAATCTTTTTATGATTTTTGGACATTTTTGAATATCTGCACATAAGCTTTGATTTACTTTTTTTAGTTCTAGTATTTCATTGTCTTTTTGTTCTAAAGCTTTTTTGTACTCGTTTAGCAAATCTTTAGCTTTCCCAATTTTAGAGTTTTCTTGTTTATATTTTTCTAAAATTTTTATTAACTCTTCTTTACTTAGTTCTTCCTTTTCTTTTGAATTATTGGACTCATTTGATTGCGGATTCTCGATTTTCTTAATTATTTTTTCTAAAAAATCATAAGTTTTTTCATCTATATCTTGATTCTCTAATGGAATATCTGGATTTACTATAATATTTTTATCTTCTTCCATATTTTCGTGAATAAATCTTATCGTTTCTTCTGGAATTTTATTGTAATCTTCATCTGGCATATAATCTAAAATCAACTTAACTTGATATAAAGCTTGATTTTGTGTCATTTATAGCCTCCCTCTTTTGAATACATATTTTTTATTATTTTATACCAAAAAAAATTATATTTCAATCCTATTAGTAAATTTATCTTTTATTAATTCTTTTAGTAAAAGATTTTTATCTTTTTCTAAATTAGGATCATCAGCAATAATCTTCATAGATATTCCTTGAACTTGTTTTAAAACAGGCATATCTTCGAATAAATTAGCAATCTTAAATTCTGGTATTCCATGTTGTTTTGTCCCAAAGAAATCACCTGTTCCTCTTAATTCCAAGTCTTTTTCGGAAATAACAAAACCATCGTTAGTATCACACATAACTTTCATTCTCTCTTTTACTGTTTCTCCACTACCTTTATATTTTAATATACAGTATGATTGGTATTCTCCTCTTCCAACTCTTCCACGCAATTGGTGAAGTTGTGCCAATCCAAATCTTTGTGCATCTTCAACAATCATTATACTAGCATTAGGAACATTTACTCCAACTTCGATAACTGTTGTTGAAATTAATATATCGATTAATCCAAATTTAAATCTATCCATTATATCATCTTTTTCTTTTGGTTTCATCTTTCCATGGATATATTCTACTTTATATCCTTTAAATATCTCATTTTTACATTTATCGTATAATTCAACAACAGATTTTAAATCCATTTCTTCAGATTCTTCAACTAACGGACAAACAATGTAACATTGTCTTCCTTCATTTATTTGTGCTTTTATAAAATTATTTACTCTTTCTTCTAAGCCTTTAGTTACAGCATATGTTTCTATCTTTTTCCTATTTGGTGGTAATTCATCTATTATAGAAATATCCAAATCGCCATATAAAATTAAAGCTAATGTTCTAGGGATTGGTGTCGCAGTCATAACTAAAACATCAGGATTTTGCCCTTTTTCAACAATTTTTGTTCTTTGTTTTACACCAAATCTGTGTTGTTCATCTGTTACAACTAATCCTAAATTCTTAAACTCAACATTATCTTCTATAATTGCATGTGTTCCTATTAATATATCTATTTCGCCATTTTTTAATCTTTCTAATAATTCTGTTTTCTTTTTCTTAGTAATTGCTGAAATTAATAATTCACATCTTATTCCTAAGTCATCAAATAATGATTTAAAACTTTCTAAATGTTGTGTTGCAAGTATTGCGGTAGGAGCCATTATTGCTGCTTGATATCCACATTTTACAGCCTTATATGCTGCTATCATCGCAACTACTGTTTTACCTGATCCAACATCTCCTTGAAGCAATCTATTCATATTTTTCTTACTTTCCATATCATTATCAATTTCTTCTAAAACTCTTAATTGTGCTTTTGTTAATTTAAAAGGTAATAAATTTATTACATCTGACATTTTTACATCTTTACTATATTGAATTCCTTCTTCACTATGTACATAATTATTTTTTAATTGGAATAATGCTAATTGTGTCGATAATAATTCTTCGAAAACAAGCCTCTTTCTTGCTATAGAAAAATCATTAAAATCTTTTGGAAAATGAATATCTTTTATTGCATTATTTATATCAAGTAGATCATATTCTTTTAATAAATAATCTGGTAAACTTTCTTCTAACTTCCCATCTACTTCTATTATACCATTTTCTATTATTTTTCTAATTGTATTTTGAGTCAATTTATATGTTAATGGATATATTGGAATTATTTTCCCTGTATTTGAACTTTTTTCAGCACTTTCAAATACTGGTGAACTTAATGTAATTTTCCCAAAAGAATTAGTCACTTTTCCGTAAAATTTATATTTTTCTCCCATTTTGAAAACATTTTTCAAATAACTTTGATTAAACCAAGTAGCAGTAGCTGAACCTGTTTCATCTTTTATAACAAGTTTATACATCGTTTTTCCTTTAAGTCGTATTTCTTGTACTCTTCCTGCCGCATAAGCTTCAATTAAAACTTCTTCACCATTAATACACTCACATATGTTTTTAGGTTTACTTCTATCTTCATATGTTCTTGGAAAATATGTAATTAAATCTTCTAAAGTAAAGATTCCTAATCTATTTAAAAGTTGGACTCTATTGGGTCCAACTCCTTTTATGTATTTTACATCTTTTTTTAAATCCATAATTATCTCCAATTAATCAATTTTTAATAATTTAAAATTCAATCCATCTGAACTAACTAACTTAAAATTAATTCCGAAATAGTTTCCTTCTATTGCATCATTTATTGAATTTGAATGTAAATGTCCATAATAACATCTTTTTACATTATATTTTTTCATTATCCTAATAAAATCTGATTCTTTATTTTGGATTAAATCAATATTTGTAATTGGTGGATAATGCATAAAAACTATTATTTCTTTTTCACTTCCGAATTTTTCTACAGCATCTTTTAATGAAAGTTCAAGCCTTATACATTCTCTATTTAGCATTTTCTCATTACCTTCTTCTTTTACACTCCATCCTCTAGTCCCTGCTATAATATAATTTTCAAATTCGTAACTATTATTGTATATAAAATCTATATTTGAAAAATCTTGTTCCTTTAAGAAATTTCTCATACTTGAAAGTGTTGTCCACCAATAATCATGATTTCCTTTTAGTAAAAGTTTCTTTCCTGGTAAATCGTTTAAATATCCAAAGTCAACATCAGTTTCAGATAAATATGTCTCCCAAGAAAAATCACCTGGCAATACTACAAGATCATTTTCAGTTACTTTTGACAACCAATCTGTTTTTATTTTTTTATCATGATTTTCCCAATTAGCTCCAAATATATCCATTGGTTTAGGATTTTTTAAAGATAAGTGTAAATCCCCAATTGTAAAAATTGCCATAAATTCTCCTTTCTCATATTTCTGTTTTTTTGAAGTGTCCCTAAAAACAGGTTAACAAGTTACAATTTCAAATTTGGTATTGCATTTAAATCTAATGCATCTCTTTTACCTGCAATAAAATTATAATAACCAGCTGATGCAATCATTGCTGCATTATCTGTACATAATTTTAAATCAGGCATATATATTTTTATCCCTTTATTTTCTAATTTTAAAAATTCACTTCTTATATAACTATTAGCTGAAACTCCTCCTGCTAATGCTATAGTTTTTACTCCTGTTTGATTTATAGCTTTTTTTATATTTTCTATTAAAACTTCTGTCACAGTTTTTTCAAAACTAGCACATAAATCAGCTTTGTTTATATTAGGAGTTTTATGGTTTAAATTGATTACAGCTGTTTTTATCCCACTAAAACTAAAATCTAAATTGTCAAAATGTGTTTTTGGTAATTCAAACACTGGTTGTCCTTCTTTAGCGAGTTTATCAACTTTTGGCCCTCCCGGATATCCAAGTCCAACCACTCTTGCTACTTTATCAAATGCTTCTCCTATTGCATCATCACGAGTTTTACCAAGTACTTCAAATTCTGTATAATCTTTCACATGAACAATTTGAGTATTTCCTCCTGATGTCATCATACATAAAAATGGTGGTTTTAAATCTTCATATGTTATATAGTTTGAAGCAATATGTCCTTGTATATGATTTACTCCAACTAAAGGCTTATTTATTGAAAAACTTAAAGCTTTTGCATAAGATAGTCCTACTAATAAGGCTCCAACAAGTCCTGGACCATATGTAGGAGTTATTGCATCAATATCTTCAAAAGTTACATTTGCTTCTTTTAGAGCTAATTTTACAACTCTTGAAATAGCCTCAATATGATTTCTTGAGGCTATTTCTGGTACTACTCCACCATA
>AUXO011627901.1_pt1 | contig 10019 bp, 6 predicted proteins | sample 768731 | NCBI WGS metagenome assembly AUXO01 (sample SAMN02715735, study PRJNA202380) | gut metagenome | biome: sheep rumen | host: Ovis aries | place: New Zealand: Palmerston North | reverse complement strand
ACATCCTCTCCCTGCTCAACCAGTCGCTTGGCGCGCTCTATGGTCATCTCCGCCACTCTTTTATGATTCGTCGGAAGTTCATCAAAAGTCGAATAAATGACTTGTACCAGTCCGCCTTCAACTTCTTCCTTCATATCGGTAACTTCCTCCGGTCTTTCATCGATCAAAAGAATCAGAAGATGCATTTTCGGTTCATTTTTCACGATTGCCTTGGCCACCTGCTTTAACAGAGTGGTTTTTCCGGCCTTCGGCGGTGAAACGATCATACCACGCTGTCCTTTTCCGATCGGTGCAAGAAGATCAAGGATCCGCAGCGCCGTAGGTGCCTTTTCTCCCGGTACCTCCAGACGGATGCGCTGATTCGGGAAAATCGGCGTAAGATTATCAAAGCTTGTACGTTCTTTCAATGCACTCAGCGGCTTTCCGTTTACCGTTTCAATATACGTTAATGCACCGAAACGGTCTCCGATGTTGCGCACTCTGGAGAAGCCTTTAATGACATCTCCGGTACGAAGTCCATAGCGTTTGATCAGCTGCGGATTAACATACACATCCGCATCTCCCGGAAGAAAATTATCGGAACGGGTAAAGCCAAAGCCATCCGGCATGATCTCCAGTATACCTCCGCACGGCTTTCCGCTCGGCTCCCGGACTTCCTTTGTCTCCTCCGGAACATTTTCCGAAGATTCCGGCATATGTCCCGAGGATTCTGCCGTATTTCCTGTAACTCCGACAGCATTCCCGTCCGTTTCATGCGTTCCGGTCGGGGATTCTTCCGTCGTATCTCCCGTCACATGTTCCTCTTTCATATTTACCGAAGCCACTGTTACGTTCTCTTTCCGGGTCGTTTCCTCCGGATCTGCCTTTTCCGAAACCGCATGCAGATCATCGGCTTCCTTCGTGATTTCCTTTGTATCCGTATCCTCTGTAACAGCACTTTCGCTTTTCTTCATTACCGTTCGTTTGGCGATAACGGTTCTGTGCAGAGTTTTTCTCGCTGTCCGCTTTGGTTTCTCCGCAGAAACAGCGGTTTCCTCGCTCTCTGCAGATATCTCCGGAGCGGTTTGGTTTTCGTTTTCAGGATTGATTTCCTTCACAGCCTTTTTGACGGTTTTCTTTGCCGTCGTTTTTGACTTGGTTGCAGTACTGCGCTTTCTCACAACCCGGGTTGATGCTTCTGTCTCAGGCTCCGATTTGTTTCCGTTCTCTTGCTCTGCGGCTTCTCTGCCGGAATCTCCTGCTCCGGTTCCGGTCCTTCCCGCTCCCTTCGCTGCCGTCTTTCTGGCCGTCCTTTTCACCGCCGTTTTTTCCGGTTTTTCCTGATCCTCGCTTTTCACAGACCGTCTGCGGTAGGTCTTTTTTTCTGTCTCAGTTTCTTTATTTCCGGAATCCTTTCCGGTCATTGTCTCATCTGCCATGTTTCCTCCATGGATTTATATATATTGAAAGCGTTCGCCGTTACATGGCAACGCCAGGCTTCATATGTCATGATTTCCTTTTATCACGCATAACTACCTGATCAGATTGTATTGTATTGAATTGCAATATGAAATTTTTCTTTGATTTTTCTGTTTTCTCTTGTCTGGAACAATAAAAGAACGATTCTTGCTTCTGCTGCCGGCCATTTCCCTTTGCAGTCATAAACTTTTAGATCCTTACGATAGAAAAAGGGGAACGGATCTCGTCTCCCATAGAGACTGGGGTGATTTTTAACTCCCTGAAGCAGAATGCCATGAAATATATACCAGATCGTATATAAAATGATGTGGGGGTCAAAAAATATTAAGATAATTGTTCTATAAGTATATCAACTTCACCCTTGTAACGCAAGCGCTCGTTTGTTATACTAGCCTCGATTTATGGCTCTATGAGCCGCTTTTCTATGCTTCAGACTTCATTGGCATGCTTCGTTTTACATGCCTGCCATGATTGTCTTTTTTAAAAAGGAGTTCTATGACAAGAGATTATTCCGGTCATCGTTCCTCATTACGCGACAGCAGCAATGTCGCGATGCGATACGATGCCTATGGACGCCCGCTTAGGGGACAGAGCACCGGTATGCCAGGATATTTAAAGTTTCTTCTTGGTTTCCTGCTCCCATACGTTGTTATCAATGGCCTTGTACTGATGTTTGTCATCGCTTCACCAAAAATCACTTCGGATGATCCGGATACCAGTGATTATAAGACTGCAAACATTTCCGTGGAGATCGATTCCCTTCTCCCACTCAAGGAAATCACTGCCAGCATCGAGGGGGTTCCTGTTGATCTTGTAAAGGATGGACGTAAATATCATGCCACTGTGAGCAATAACGGCGTTCTGGAAATTACTGCCCGTTCTCTTAACGGCATGAAACAAGTTGCGCATACACAGATCAATCTGTTGGACGAAACCGCCCCTTCCATCGATGAGAACAATGTCACGATCGGCGCGGGCTATGTCGAATTCACCGCTTCCGATGACCAGTCCGGTGTCAACTGGGATTCCCTTTATGCGGTTGACAGTGACGGAAACAATTTAAAGCCTACCGATGTCAACAAAACCACCGGCCAGGTTACATTTTCCTTTGCCACACCGTCTATCACGGTCTATGTATCTGACCTTGCCGGCAATCAGGTTTCTGCAAACTTCAATCTCACCTAACAGAAGCCTTCTTTCAGATCAAGTCAAAATAGTATTGAAAAGCCAGCATAACTACCCACTTGGATAGTATGCTGGCTTTTTTCTTGTCTTTTTTGCGCAATCCCGGATTAGGCCTTTTTATGTCTCGTTTCCGCCAATTCCGATTCTTCTTTCGGTAATTCCTTCGGTGCCTGATACCGTCCGTAAATGCCTATGATATGGGCAATTCTGCGTTTCCGCTCTTCGCTGAATGCATCCGGAAGCATCCGCCATTGCCAGTTTTCCCCAGTCGTTCCAGGCTGATTAATCCGTCCTTCGCTCCCCAGTCCCAGATAATCCGCCACCGGTACGATAACCGTATCGGCAATTGTACTCATGGTACTTTTGATCAAAAGCTCCGGCATGGCATTCCAGTCATTGGATGAACGGCTCAAATATTGATAAACGTAATTTCTTACGTGTTCCGGAATGGTTTCAAACCAGTGCCGCAGTGTATCATTGTCGTGCGTTCCGGTATAGGCAATGCAATTTGGTGTCAGAAAATTATGCGGTAGGTACGCATTGGCACTGTCGCTGTCAAAACTAAACTGAAGTATCTTCATTCCCGGAAATCCGGTTTCCTGCATCAATGCACGGACTTCATCGGTAATAATTCCCAGATCCTCTGCAATAATCGGAAGCGTAGCGGTTCCCATCTTTTTCTCCAGTGCGGCAAAAAGTTTCTGACCGGGACCCGGAATCCATTGTCCGTTTTCCGCCGTCTCGTCGCCATACGGAATCGCATAGTAGGATTCAAAGCCGCGGAAATGATCGACCCGAAGAAAATCATACATGGCAAAGCAGTATGCCATACGTTCACACCACCAGTGATACTGGTCTTTTTCATGAACCGGCCAATCATAAAGCGGGTTGCCCCAAAGCTGTCCGGTAGCAGAGAATGCATCCGGCGGCACACCGGCAACCTGTAACGGATGGCCTTCATCGTCAAACTGGAACAGACTCCGGTGCGCCCAGGCATCCGCAGAATCCCGGGCACAATAGATTGGAATATCTCCCAGGATTTCAATGCCGCGGATCGTCGCATAGCGATGAATCCGTTCCCACTGCTCATTGAATTTCATCTGTGCAAATGCGTAAAAGCCAATATCTTCTTCATGTGTTTTACGAAACTTTGCCAGTTCCTTCGCATCATGATCTCTTAGCTTCTTCGGCCATACGTCCCAGCTTGCATTATTCAGACTATGCTTAATGGCCATAAAAAGACAATACTCACGGGTTTCCGGATGCAGTGTCTCCAGAATTTCATCCACACTATGGCCCTTTTTCCGATATGCAGTATAGGCAGTCTTCAGTGCTTTATTCTTACTGCTAAAAAGTCTGCCGTAATCTATCCGCCCCGGATCATCTCCAAAATCGTATTCTGTCTTATCGTTCAGCTGCTCTTCCGAAAGGAGACCTTCCCCTGCCAGCGTTTCCAGATCTACAAAATACGGATTACCGGCAAAGGCAGAAAAAGACTGATAGGGAGAATCTCCAAATCCGGTCGGTCCCATAGGAAGAATCTGCCAGACCTTGTTTCCGGTCTCACAAAGCAGATCAATAAATTTTATGGCCTCTGTTCCCAGTGTTCCGATGCCATACTTCCCCGGAAGGGAAAAGACAGGCATCAACATACCTGCTTTTTTCATAGAAGTACTCCTTTTTTAACCTTTCCTTCTCTTGTTTACGGCAGCTGCCTTCTTCGGCACTTTCGGAGCAGCCGCAGACTTTCTGGTTACAGTAGCTTTCTTTGATACTACCGGCTTATTTTCTTTCTTTATGACAGCGGTGCGTGTCTTGGGAGCCGGCTCTTCGCACGGCGTAAGCTGATAAATTGTTGTGGACATGGACGGAATATCGAGATCCACCGCATAAGCACGGTCATCCCATTTGATCTTCTTTGCCTTTCGGACAGACTTTTTCACCATGCCGAATCCGCCGTATTTTTCATCATCACTGGAAATCAGTGCCTTCGCCGTGCACATAAACGGTACGCCAATGCGGAATTTTGCATGCGCCATGTTGTCAAAATTGGACACGATCAGCAAGGTTTCCTCGGTCTTCTCGGACTTTCTAAGGAACATCACAAGAGAAAGTTCATTATAGGTGCAGTTGATCCACTCAAAGCCATCCGGATAATAGTCCAGTTTCCAAAGTGCCGGATGCGTCTTATAGACGGTATTTAAATCCTTTACATAATTCTGCAGTCCGAGGTGCACCGGATATTCCAACAGATTCCATTCAATAGACTGGTTCTCGGACCATTCATCATACTGTCCGAAATCCTGTCCCATAAACAAGAGCTTTTTGCCCGGGTGCGCGAAGAAATATCCATATGCCGTACGAAGGTTCCGGGCTTTTTCCTCAAAAGTTTTACCCGGCATTTTTCCAAGCATGGAGCGCTTTCCATGTACTACCTCATCATGAGAGAACACCAGCATAAAGTCTTCGGAATAGTTATAGATCATGGAAAATGTAAGCTGGTCATAATTGCTCTTACGGAAGAACGGATCGATCTGCATGTAATTCAGGAAATCGTTCATAAATCCCATATTCCACTTGAGATCAAAGCCCAGGCCATCGTCTTCCACAGGACCGGTAATATTCGGCCATGCGGTAGACTCCTCCGCAATCATAAGTGTTCCCGGGAAACGACGTTTCATCTGTGAATTCAAATGCTTCAGGAATTCTACAGCGTCCAAGTTCTCATTGCCCCCATAAATATTTCTTGGTGCATTGCCCTGACGTCCATAGTCCAGATAGAGCATGGAGGCAACCGCATCCATACGGATTCCGTCTACGTGATAAACATCAGCCCAGAACATAGCGCTGCCAATGAGGAAGTTCGATACTTCATTCTTTCGGTAATTAAAGGTCAATGTTCCCCAATGCGGATGTGATGCAAGCTGCGGATCCGGATTTTCATAAAGACCGGTTCCGTCAAACTGTGCAAGTCCCCAGCTGTCACGTGGGAAATGTGCCGGAACCCAGTCAAGAATAACGCCAATGCCTTCTTTGTGCATGGTGTCCATGAAATACATGAAATCTTCCGGTGTGCCGAAGCGGCTTGTCGGTGCATAGTATCCGGATACCTGATACCCCCAACTCTGATCCAGCGGATGTTCCAGAATTCCCATCAGTTCCACATGGGTATAGCCCTGCTTCTTGATGTATTCTGCAAGTTTCTCTGCGATCTCGCGATAGTTATAGAATTCCGATCCGTTTTCCTCACTTCCGTCTTCATTGATAAGCATCGGCTTTCGCATAAAAGATCCCAAATGCACTTCGAGAACCGACATTGGCAATTCCTTCTGTCCAGAAGCACCTAGTGCATCTTTGGTTTTCTGCCAATGTTGATCCGTCCAATGAAAATGCCGGAGATCCCGTACTATGGAAGCATTGTGCGGACGGAGTTCAAAGGAGAATGCATACGGGTCGGTCTTAAGGAACGGCTCGCGGAGATGGCACTTGATTTCATATTTATAGATGGTGCCTTCCGGAAGGCGCGGAATGAAAAGTTCAAAAATGCCGCTTTTTCCAAGCCGTTCCATCATATGACGGCGGCCATCCCAAAGGTTAAAGTCTCCTACCACGGAAACCCGCTCTGCATTCGGAGCCCAGACACAGAAAAGAACGCCCGGAACGCCATCGATCGTCATAGGCTTTGCCCCCATACGCTGATAGATGTCATAATAGATTCCGGCCTGATAACGCCGAATTTCTTCGACCGTAAACTGATTGGCGAAGGAATACGGATCTTCTGTTACGGCAGTGGTGTCATTGTCATAAGTAATGTGAAGACGATACTTCGGCAATGTCTTCTCCCATTCCTTTTCTTTCGGAATCAGCACGGCAAAAAATCCAGCCTCATCTGCAAGTTCCATGTCGTACGATTCCCCGTTCATGAGTTCCACCGTTATGGCCTTCGCCGTCGGCAGAAAGCTCTGGATCAGCAATCCCTGCTTTAAAAGATGGGGACCTAAAATCCGCTTTGGCTCTGTCGACTCAGAATACGTTACCTCTTCCACATCGGCCCAATTCATCAACTCGTACAATTTCTCCGTCATCACTATACCTATCCTCCTCATACCACATTGAAACACACGACATCATAAATGCACTGCAGTTCTTCCGTCCTGTGCTATAAAACGATTCTGTTCCCTTATGCACGCTTTGTTTTTCGTGCAGCCGGACTTTTCTTTTTCTTTGCCCTGTAATGTATATCTTTTATGGCCTTCAAAACCACAATGGATCGCGGCTCTACCATGAGTGCATTATGGAGAAGAGCGACCTCACTGCCCTCCTGTATGATGCCATTAACTGCTTCATTGGCGGTATCGATTGATATTGCCCAGACCATTCCCACCGGAGGATGCGCCAGCAAAAAGCTGTGCTTTTCCCAATGGAAATTGTAAAGTACCAAAAAGCTGTCATCACCGGCATAAGCCCCCGCATACATAACGCCAAGCTGTCGCCGGAAATTCTCAAAATCCGTTTTCCACGCATTTACACCATGGAAACTTGCATCCGGAATACCGACGGAGCGGTAATCCAGGTTGCGGAGCGGCTCTTTCTGTCGAAAAACCGCATGACGCCGCCGGAAATCGATCATATATTTTGCAAAGTTATAAAAGTCTTCGTTTTTTGAAATCAGAGACCAGTCCAGCCAGTTTATTTCATTATCCTGGCAATAGGCATTGTTGTTTCCCAGTCTTGTAGCGGCAAATTCATCGCCGGCCTGAATCAGCGGCGTGCCCTGACTAAGCATCAAAAGCACATAGGCGTTACGCCACATTTTTTTCCGCAGCAGTTTTACAGACTTTTTGCGGCTCTTTCCCTCTTCGCCGCAATTCCAGCTGTAGTTCTGATCTGTTCCGTCCCGATTGTCTTCATGATTGAGCTCATTGTGTTTCCGGTCATAGCTCAGCGCATCCATCAGACTGAAGCCACCAACATTGGCCATATAATGAATGGTCGCACGATCGGTTGGATGCTCCTCGATCCGGTACATAAGCGTTCGGAGCATATCTTCGTCGCCTTTCAGAACCCGGCGCATATCATCCTGGAACCCATTGTTGTAATCCGCAAGATACCGTGGTTTCAGTCCGGCCGCCGGACCGTGATGCGGCATCTCATTTCCATCTTCCCAGTGATCGGCAAAAATTTTGAACCGGCTCAGATACGGATCCCGGGCAATGACACTGAATGGTGCGTTGCCAATCATATGAATGCCGTCAACATGGTAATGAATCCGCCAATAACGCATGACCTGGCTGATCTGATCCGGCAGAGTCTCGCTTGTAAAATACAAATCGACAATGACCTCGATTCCCACCTTATGAAGCGCAAGCACCATGGTGCGGAACTCATTTCTCGGATTTTTGTGATCCGAGGTGTAGGCCGACTTGGGCGCAAGCTGCATCGCATCCTTCGTAAATCCCCAATAGTTGATCTTGCCGGTTGGCTTGATTTCGGTTTGATAAGGATTTTCCGAACCAAAGTCCGGAAGCATGACCTCGTTGAATTCATACGGAGGCATGAGTTCAATTCCATTGATACCAAGTTCTTTTAAATATGGAATCTTGTCTATGATGCCGCGGAAGGTGCCTCTTTCATCCTTTGGCACATGGGAGCTATGATGTTTGGTAAAGCCGCGGACATGCAGCCGATACAAGATGCTGTCCTCATACGGAATACCCAGCGGACGGTCATTCATCCACTCTTCGGATTCTTCCGGAATAGCCACGGCTTCCTGAATCGGTGTCTTCAGAATACGGGTGCCGTCTTTCAGATTACCGAATTTTTTTCGTCCCTCAAAAACCGTACCATCCGGATCCGTAAAGATATGATGATCGGTTTCATAACAATAGCTGTATTCCCCCAGATCTTCACTCACTTCCAGACGCCAGACATCGCCAATGCGAAGCGCCGGATCAAAAGCAATCTGTTTCACCTTGCGATTGCCGCTGTAAAGATTGAGATATAACTTTTCTTTGCTGCATGCAACTGTAAAAATATATTTATCGTTTTCTTTTTTAAGTCCTAACATCCAGGCCCTTCTTCCGTGTGTCATTCATTTCTGCCAGATTCTCTTTTGAATAAGTATAGCATATCCAAAGGATTCTGCATTCGCCTTTGTACAAAAAAGGGTTCCATGTTAAGATGGAAAGGAAGCGGAACTTGCATTAGAAAGGACCATTTGCTATGAAAAAAATGATTTCCTGGAACGTAAACGGTTTGCGTGCGATCCTCGGTAAGAATTTTATAGAAGATTTCAAGAAACTGGATGCGGATATTTTCTGCCTTCAGGAAACAAAGCTTCAGAAAGGACAACATGATTTAGAGCTTCCCGGATACCATCAGTACTGGAATTATGCTGCTAAAAAGGGGTATTCCGGTACGGCACTGTTCACAAAGGAGGAACCTCTTTCTGTAAGCTACGGTATCGGCATAGAGGAGCATGATCAGGAAGGTCGTGTAATCACCGCGGAATTTCCGGACTACTATCTGATCACCGTATATGTACCGAACTCCCAGGGGGAACTCAAACGTCTTCCATACCGCATGGAATGGGAAGATGCATGGCTTAACTATATCAAAACTCTGGATGCCAAAAAACCGGTAGTCTATTGCGGTGATCTGAATGTCGCTCATGAGGAAATCGACCTCAAAAATCCTGCGACCAACCACAAAAATGCTGGTTTTACCGACGAAGAGCGGGCCAAATTTTCCCGTGTTCTTGCAAACGGATTTACGGATTCATTCCGGAGTCTTCATCCGGATGCCGCGGATGAATACAGCTGGTGGAGTTACCGGATGAAAGCCCGGGATCGGAATGTCGGCTGGCGTATTGACTATTTTGTAGTATCCGACAAAATCAAGGATCATATCAAAGATGCCTCCATTCATCAGGAAATTTTCGGTTCGGATCATTGTCCGATCGAACTTTTGCTTGATTTCTAAAGTCACAAAAAGCAAAAATCCCTCCTTACAGAAGCTTTTCCGTTTTTCGAAATTTTCTGGAAAATAGAAAAATGAAAGATCCTGTAAAGAGGGTTATTTTGTGCTTTTATTTGTCGATGCAAACCTGGAAGATGTAGAACTTCAGATAATAACTGTTTTCATCGCCGGACCAAAGGATTGGATGATCGGCAGCCTGTGTACGATACTCCACCTGACGGAGTCTCCGATGTACGGCATTGGCGGCTTCATTGATGGTTTTGGTAAAAAGCTCCGGCGTCATGAAATGAGAGCAGGAACAGGTGGCCAAATATCCACCGTCTTTTACGAGCTTCAGTCCCTGCATGTTGATTTCACGATATCCCCGAATGGCCGCCTTTGTAGCTTCCCGTGATTTC
>AUXO010690251.1_pt1 | contig 10019 bp, 8 predicted proteins | sample 768731 | NCBI WGS metagenome assembly AUXO01 (sample SAMN02715735, study PRJNA202380) | gut metagenome | biome: sheep rumen | host: Ovis aries | place: New Zealand: Palmerston North | reverse complement strand
TAACCTTTAAAGTAGATGTGGTCTTGACAATATTGAATTTTGTAGCGTTTCTGCTTACATTGTAGTTGTCGGGATTACCGCTATAGATTACTTCCAGTGTATACTCCTTCACGTTGAAATTCTTAGGTAACTGATAGTCTAACGTGACTGTGTTGTTTCTTACCTTGCTTTTTATCAATCCATTGGCATCAGTTAATGTTATTGAATTTATTTTGTATATCACATATCCCTTGTCAACAAATTTCTTATTAATATCAGTTACGTTAACTGTTATTTTTAGCACGTCACGATATTTAACATTCTTATCAGTCTTTATGTTGATTATTGTATTCTTATATACAGATACGTTATAGGTTTTTTCTGTGGATTTGAAACTCTTTTGATCATCCATGTAAGTCATTTTGATAATATTCTGATTATCTAATTTGTCTGCCGTTAAATGGATTTTTGTGGAATTATTTAATACCTGGAACGTATGATTTTTACCGTTGACGTTACAGATTAGATTACCCTTATTTATTGTGGTGTTATATCTGTTGTTAGGTCTGATACTTACAGTTGTATCTATTTTGTCTGTGTATGATAAGTTATCCAGATTACCTATATTTATGTCCAGGTAATTGCCTATATAGGTATTTCCAGATATTTCAAAGGTTGCATTGTTATATATAAGCATGTCTCGCTTGTAGTCTGTGTTATTGTAGAATTTATTATTTTTTATTTCAATCTTATGTGCTGCATCGTCATTAATTAAATCTGCATCTGATTTGATTACATATGCATCATCTTTTCTTACAACATTGGCAATTGCAGTATTGTCATTGAATATGCATTCACCGGAGTTATATATTATTGATCCATCATCAGCCGTGTTATTCTTGAATGAATTATTAATTACATTTATAGTACATTCTGCACTATTATATATACATCCACCGATACTTGCATTGTTATTTGTGAAGTTATTATCATTTAATTGAATTTCATCACCATTAAATATTACTCCACCATAGTTTGCTGTATTATTATGGAAGATATTTTTGTTTATATCTACCGGTCCTAATGTTACAACAGCTGCTCCCCAGTCTGCCTTATTATTTGAGATGTTATTTCCGGACAACAACAGATATGAGGATCCATGATTTAATAGAACTCCACCATATAACTGTGCGATTGAGTCGGTGATGTTGTTATTTATTATGGATGTATTACCGGTTCCATATGTAAATATTGACCCTGCAAATTTAGCCCTACTGCCGGTTATCGTATTGTTTTCTATAGTGGTATTGGTATTACCATAGATATATAACATTCCACCATTTGTAGCTGCATTATCCTTCAGGAAGGAATTTGTGATTGTGAGTATTCTATGAGTGGATATTGCTCCACCCCTATTTCCACCGTTATTATTTTCAAAGCTACAATTGTTTACTGTTAATTTTCTATAGTTGTATACGACGGCACCTTCTGTTAAAGCTGTGTTGTTTATGAATGATGAATTTTCAAGAGTCAATACACCTCTATTATAAAATACACCACCAATATTATCATTACAGTTGATAATCTGTATATTGGATATGTTTACCTTCGAATATTGGTTATCTATCTTCATAAATGATGATTGATTGTTACCGTCAAGTATTCTATTGTTGGCATTTATCCTTAAGCTGACTATGTTATAACTGAGTTCTATTTTTTTATCTATGACATATCTTTTATCTCCCTGTAATTCTATGGATAAATCAGATTTTGTATCATCAGTTAGAACCGTATATAATTCATCGTAATTTTTAACTATTACATTTTCTTCTTTCTTAACATTCTTATTATTTAATTTAACATCATCTGCAATAATATTATTATCTGAATTTTTGATTATGTTATTGTTATTTAGATTGACTGCATCATTAGTGCTTGCCATATCTGACCGTATGGTATTATCAATACCTTGGGCTTTGATGTCTGTTTCAGCACTATCTGCATAATCACTTGCATAAATAGCATTTAAACTTAATATAAATAATAATAATATTACAATGAATATATTAATCTTCTTATGATTCATATGAATTCAACTTGAATATTTTATTACAGTTAAATATTTATCCATTATCAAATTTATAATATGGCATGTTTTTAAAACGAGTTTTTATTAAAAAAAAGTTGTTTTGGTGGTTAATAATTATTCTTTAAATAATTTCATAAATTCGTCAGCTGTTTTTTCACCGGTATAATCAGCACTTTCATTGTGACTATTCATATCACTGCTTGTGCATATTCCTACAATATCATTATCTACCATATATTGTCCGGGATTTTCCAGACTTGGACCTGTTTCACTGCCACGTACATATTCATATGCACTACCATTAGCATTTACGGGGTCTGCTGAATCATAAAACCATGCTAGAACAACATCATTTCCATTACTACGTACTATTTTTCCACGGTTATCACTACCGTTTGATGCAAGTTCCCTGATTGTAGACGGATCTACACCATTAAATAAATGAAATACAACCGCATCGGTTATGTTGTTTTCATATAACTCATGGGTATTCTGAGACATTTCATTAGGACCAATCTCGGCTTTAACAACATTGAAGCCATTTTCCTTTAGCTTATTTACAATATTGTCCCGTATTTTTTCATCATCACTATTTACATGATCCATTGCAAAGTATATTGGTCTTGACTTATCCCATAACTGACTATCATCATCACTATCGTTAGTGTTATTATTTAATATATCCTCGATATTCAGCTTGTCAATATTATCAGCTACAGTAGTATTATACTCATATAAATCAGACATATTAGTAAAACTGAGATTATTGAAGGAATTTGCGTTATTCTCTACAGCCATAACCGAAGTTGATGCGAATAGAGTAATTACAAGAAACAATAATATCTTTTTTTTATTCATAATTTTACCTCTGTAATTATTAAATTTATACTTGAATATTAAAAAAGATTGTGATTATGAAGATTATTTTATCTATAAAAAACATATATTATTATAATAAAAATTGGATGATAAAATGAAATATAACGATATCATTAAAAATGAGAAATTCATTTTAATTAAAAAGTTGTGGTTTATATTATTATTGATATTATTCTTCATAGTACTCTATAATAAAGATATCAGTAACATGTATCATATTAATGTTGGAATACTACTTACATTGCTTCCTTACTTGACGGTGTTGTCAATATTTTACCTGATATTGGAGATAGTATTAATATATTATAGTAAATCTAAAAGTGATGAGATAATCAGCTTAAATCTGGATAATGAAAAATATATAATCGAATGTTTTTTTATTTTAACATATTTCCTATTTTTCATGTGATTAAAATTTCAGTTGAGTATCCCTGACTTCCTTTTCTTTTTTTGGAAAATTCTTATCGAATTGATCAACTTTTTCTTCATCAACATCAAATAATGGATTATCCAAGTATTTTGCATTATCAAAATCCAAATTATCCTTATCAAATACTTTAATCATGAAAAATGGCGTGTCACCTTCAACATCATTGAATTGAATATTATACTTTGATGCATCGACAAATCCAAATCTTTTGTAATAGTTTTCATCACCTATTATAAATACGTAGCTAATGCCTAAATCATTAGCCTTATCCAATGTGTATTCAATCAGTTTACTTCCATATCCTCTCTTTTGATAATTGGGGTCAATACCCACAGGACCTAATGTCACAACGTCAATCTTTTTATTATCAACACACAACGTATTTTTAGAATATGTTATATGGCCGACAACCTTATCATCATCCTCAATAACATAATCCAATTCACGGATAAATGATGCATCATGCCTAAGGTTATGTACAATATAATGTTCATGGCAGCCTGGCCGGTACACATTCCAGAATGCCTCTCTTAATAGATATTCAACCTTTTTATAATCAGTTCTTTCTTCCTGTCTGATAATCATAATATATCACTCATAAAAATAATATAAAAAAACTATTTAAAAAAAATGTTTATGGGGGTCAATTATTCTTTTTTCCATCGTTTAAGTTCTGGAATAACCTTGTTTAACATAACAGTAACACTTTGTTCATCCATATCAGAGTGTTCAACTGTTAACGGTATGCACATTTCAATCATTTCTTCCATCGTACAGTCTGTAGTAAACTCACCATCTTGATAGCAGTATTTACAGTATTCATCATTTAGGCTTCCATCCTTGTTTGTACCATATAACTCCTCTGTTAATGGCATTGCACATGATTGGCAAAACTTCATATTTTCCATATTTTCCATGATTATCACCCATATATTATTTAATTTTCTTGAAATAATTCTCTTTTTAAAATCACCATTTAGCTATTGATATAACTGAATATGACACTCTGGTAATTTATAATTATAATTTGTACCCACTTGGATATAAATATATTTTATGCATCTTCCATTACCAGTATATTATTAATCAATTCTTCACTTGGAGCGGTTATAGTGACTGCCTTATTATTAAATCTATAACCAAAGGTAATTGAATTGCCATCCTTTTTAAGATAGCCTTGATAGCCCATAAGTGTTTTATTCTCAGCACCTTGAGTTATCTGAGAAAGTGTTTGTTCATCAACGTCCATACCACTTAAATCAACTACAGATATTATTATCTCCTTAGCATCAGAACTTACGAACGTTTCCTGATTTAAGACATATGTCATGTCTCCAAAGGTATTCGTTTGGTTAACTATTGTTTTGGTAGTGTTCTTTTCATATCCCTCGGGAATATTAAATTCGACATTATCTATCGATATATCTGCCTGCAAATCAGGTCCCCCACTACCGGATACATCTGATGAACTTACTCCTCCAGATAAAATTACTGCCAAGATAACCAATATCAAAATAGATAATACTTTTTTGAAATCCATATCTTTCTCACCTAATTATATTATTGCATGTTAATTGTTATAAAGTATTTGTTTAGCCGTAAGAGGATTTTTTTTATGATTTAATAAATCCATCCATATCTATATTTTCATAAGAATTCGATTAGTATAATGAATTTTCAAAGCATTTCAAGAGAGGTACCATTACTCTAAATACAATCATAAATTATATAACAGTATCCTTCTAAAACTATTAATAAGTTGAAACGATGAGATATACTGTAAAATGATGATTATTTACATTTCAATAATAGTTATCTCTTGATTGTATTCCATCAGTAAAACAATATTAGGAGCATTTAAAATGAAGAAGACAAAAATCATATGCAGTATAGGACCGGCTTCCGATTCTGTTGAGGTTATGGGTAAAATGGTAAATGAAGGCATGGATTGTGCACGAATTAACCTTAGTCATGCTACAGAGGAGAACATGATAAAAACGATAGAGACAATCAGACAAGTACGTAATGAAACGGGCGTACCCGTCGCTGTGATGTATGACACAAAAGGACCTGAATTCAGGACTTTAGAATTCAAAGAGGAAGGAGTAACACTAAAAAAAGGTGAGCACATCAAGATGAGCAAAAATTGTTTACTTGGTACAGAGGAGGAATTCGGAGTAAATCACCCTGAAGCAATTGATTTTATTGAAGTTGGAGATGAAGTACTTATAGACAATGCTTTATTTGAATTGAAAGTCATTGAAAAGAAAGAGGATCATGTTGTGTTGGAAGCCGTGGGTGATGGTAAGATACTTAACCATAAAACGATTAATGTTCCTGGAGTGGATTTGAAGTTAAAATTTATTAGTGATGTGGATAAAAAGGATATCACCTTTGCAGCTACACATGCCTGTGATTACCTTGCATTATCCTTCGTAAACAGTAAAGAGGATGTGATGGAAGCTCGCCAAATCGTTAAAAATGCCGGGGGAGATGCACTTATAATTTCAAAAATCGAAAGCAAAAAGGGTATTGATAACATTGATGAAATAATCGATGAATCAGATGGAATTATGGTAGCACGTGGTGACCTGGGTGTGGAGGTTCCACTTGAAAAATTACCTATGCTTCAAAAAAGTATCATAAGAAAATGTCGTCAAAAAGGTAAGTTTGCTATTGTCGCCACGGAAATGCTGGCATCAATGTATGAAAATCCTAGACCAACACGGGCTGAAGTATCAGATATAGCTAATGCGATATTGGATGGAACAGATTGTGTGATGCTATCCGGTGAGACTACAGTTGGAAAATATCCAATCCAATCCGTTGCAATTATGAGCAAGATATGTAAATATGTAGAATCGACAATTGACTATACAAAACATGTATCATATAAGGGAATTATAGGTGTCAGTGATACAATTGCCCGGTTGGTTGTGGATGCCGTTGAATACTCTGATATCAAGGCAATAGTGACAACCACAATGACAGGCTTTACCGCCCGTAAAATAAGTAACTTAAGACCAAATACCACCATACTTGCTTGTTGTCCATCAAGCCATATAGCAGAGAAAGTAGTGCTAAACTTCGGTGTCAAGCCAGTGATAACAAATATCTATGAAAGTACTGATAAAATGGTTGCAAACTGTAAAAAAGTAGCTCAACAAGAATTTGATTTAAACAAGGGTGATTTGATAATAATTACCGGGGGTTTTCCTATAGGTAAATCAAGGAGAACCAACTATCTGAGGATTATGGAGATATGATGAGAATAATAGAACTACCGTTCTATTTTAAATACCTTCTTTTGAAAAAATTTGTAAAAAGTTAGGATATTATTTTTTTTTTAAATCTGTGTATCCTTTGATTTCTAAAAAGTAATCTAATTAATAATAATAGTATAATTAAAAAATAAAAAAAAGTATTTTTAATGTTTTCATTCTTTTAGTAATCTTAACATGTAAAGAATATAAAAATAATGGTTGAAAGAGAATAAAAATTACTCTCTTTCTTTTTTAAGTGCTTCAACCATATCTATTTTTTTGAGTTGATTTGAAAGCAGTAAATTTACAATCAATGAGACTGCAATTGTTATTGCGAAACTTATGGCTATTGTAGTCACGGAATAATTTGCTGGATAATAAAGCTTATCAGAAGTGCTCCTGATTGACTCCAATAGATAGTATCCTGCTGGAACCCCTATAATAAAACCAACAACCGTTATGGATAGGTATTGTGTGAGAAACAACCTTCTTAAATCAGCAAATTTAAATCCTAAAACCTTTAATGTTGCCATATCCCGTTCTACTTCCGTAAATCCTAGAAGACCTAGACTATACAATACAACCATTGCCAAGATGACTGCAAATATAACCAATAATATGATTAGCTGATTTGCAGTTTTACTAAGTTTATCCCAACTGTTTGTTAAATCAGCATGTGTATTGATACTTCCTACACCATCTGCCTTATCTGTAACATTTTTATCAGTAACTATTTCTGTTGCCTTAAATGAAATATGATTTTTTTCTGCACAAGCCTGTGATATTGTAATTCCCTGCTCAGATGGATCACCATAAATGGCATCAACCGTCGAGTTAACCCAAGTATCATTTCCATACAAATGCCACTGTATATTATCTCCAACTTCCAAATTGTATTCATCGGCTATTTTTTGAGAAATTGAAACACCTTCTGAAGGCAATGTAATTTCATGCCTATATTTATCTGTTGGAGTGATTAATGATGATTTATCCCGAACTGTCAGCATTTCAGTTTTCTTAATACCATTAGCTTTAATCTGTATTGATTTGGTCATTAATGCAGTACCATTAACATCTTTAACAATAGAATCTACTTGTGATTGTGAAACATTATTCTGCAGGATAAGTTGTGTTTGATAATGATTAATATCATCATATTTCCAATCTTTCAAATCAGTAACACCATCATGCATTCCAAATGCTGAAATAAGAAGTATTGTACAGCCAATAACTCCTAAAAGTGTGATAATTGTCCTTAATTTATTACGATTAATATCTCTAATGTTCCACCTTAAAGTAAAGCTTAATTTATCCCATAGTTTAGTATTCTCAATAAATCCTATCTTATTAATTTTAGGTGGCTTTGACTTCAAAGTTGATGAAGGCGATTCACGCATAATCTTTGCAATTGCAATATAAGAACATATAACTGAACCCAATACTATTAAAAGGGCCACATATATGAAAGTCATATTAAATCCTGGTTCCCAGTAGGGCAAGGTATAATAAGACTGCATTGTTTCAACAAAGAGATAAGGAATTGTTCTATGACCAACAATTATACCCAAAATACTACCCAACAATGTCAGAATAGTCCCATAGGATAAATAATGCCTTATTAATGCACTATTTTCAAAACCTAAAGCTTTTAAAGTTCCTATTTGTGTTCTTTGATGATTTACTATACGCGTCATCGTGGAAAGCAAAATTAAAAGTGCAACAACAACAAATATAATTGGAAACATCACAGCTATAATTACGTGCTGTTGGATTTCATGCTGTATCTGATAGTCACTATCACTATCCTCACGAGGCATAAATGCCCCACCATTTATGATATCAGTATGTCCCTTATCCTCCAGCATTTGACGAGTCTGATTGTAATATTTTTCATTATCTACATTAGACGTCATTAATAGCTTGTTGTATTTAATATCTGGATTAGGATATGCCTTATAGGATAAATATCCAAATCCCTGATATTTAAAATCGGATACTAAACCGCTTTCTGGTCTTTCATATACATAATCTGGTGAATATCCCAGTCCCCTGATTGTCTTATTTAATGTGAGACCATTTACATCTAAAGATATATTATCTCCAACACTTAAATTCTTTGCCTTGGCAAAGCGTGCATCCAACCATATACCTTTGTCATCACCCAAATCAATATCTCCACCTTCAACGGGATAATACTTGGAAATATTATTTTTTTCTAAGAAATGCAATGTAACCGTAGGATTGTTATCCAACTGAGCTATCGATTTAACGACAAGTTGCCTTTCAACACCAGTTGTTGAAGCCATATCCTGAAAATCCTTAACAAGACTATCATTGAATTCATCATCAAATGCATAAGCATCCGCCATGTTAGTTTCATTGTAATATCTGTTGAGGTTATCCTGAAGACCTTGAACTTCAGATCCATTTCCGGAAAAAGCGAGTAATGTAATAAAAGACATTAGAAATATGGCAATAAACTGCATTTTATGTTCTTTCATATCACGCAACATCTTTTTGAATAACATGAAATCACCATTTTATGGCATCAATGGGTTGAGGATTCTCATTTATCTCAATACCCTCAATTTGACCATTCTTAATGTGGATAATCTTATTTGCAATCTTCGCAAATTCACCGTTATGGGTTACTATAATTACAGTCGTATTCTCTTCTTCACATAATTTTACTAACAGTTCCATAATCATTTTTCCGGTATTCGAATCAAGCGCACCAGTAGGTTCATCACATAAAAGCATTTTAGGATTTTTAGCTATTGCCCTTGCAATAGATACCCTTTGCTGTTCTCCACCCGATAATTCAGATGGAAACTTATCGATATGCTCAGATAATCCAACCTTGTCTAATATTTCACTTCCATCAATATCATCATCAACAACATCGTTTAAAAGTTCAATATTTTCACAGGCAGTTAAGTTAGGAATTAAGTTATAGAATTGAAAGATAAAACCTATTTCCTTTGCACGATAACGTGTAAGTTCCTTATCGGAGTACTCGGAAATATTTTCACCATCAATAATGATTTTTCCCCTCGTAGGACGATCAAGACCTCCTAAAAGATTAAGTAGTGTTGATTTACCACTACCTGAAGGTCCAAGAATCACGACAAGTTCCCCTTCGCCAATATCCAAGTTAAGAGAATCAGCCGCTTTAATTATATGAGTTCCCATTTTATATTCTTTTGAAACATTATTAAATTCTATCAACGATTTCATTTTAAACTCCTATAATATTCTAATTAACAATAAATTTTCTAATTTATGTATAAAATTATCTAATCCATACTATATAATTTTTTAGGGGTCTAGAAAATTAGTTCTAATTTAACCACCATTAAAGTCTTATTTTTTATTATAA
>AUXO014077153.1_pt1 | contig 10022 bp, 6 predicted proteins | sample 768731 | NCBI WGS metagenome assembly AUXO01 (sample SAMN02715735, study PRJNA202380) | gut metagenome | biome: sheep rumen | host: Ovis aries | place: New Zealand: Palmerston North | reverse complement strand
ATGCTTTTACCCTCTACGCCAGACAACTTGATACTAGTCGCCGGAGTTAGTCCGTTATAGTTCGTATTGTATAACCTTCCGTTAAGGCTATTGTTCAGAGGGTTCATCGAGATCTCGAATTTATCAAGATTAGTAACGCTTGCGCTCGTCCAATCCGTAACCGAAGGATTACTATCTAACCAAGCTCTATCCTTGGCAATCTGAGCACCGTCACAGATACTATAGCTAAACTTTTTAATCTTATCGTTACCCTTCAACCAAACGGTCGAGCTACTAGGGTATGGATTGCCGCTATCATCGACACCGTCACCTACGGTACGAGACTTGTAAGTCGCGCTAACAGAAAGCGACATCTTCGCATAGTTATCTGGATTATTTACGCCAATATCTTTGTCATTAATCGCGCACTTTACAGTATCGGCAGTCAAAGTTACCTTAAGCGAGGATGATTCATTACCTGTAGATGTTGCAGTCGAGTCGTTTTTGACCGTCTGAGGATGAGCAATACCTCTTAGCAGCTCTTTTCTATCTCCTGGAAGGAGCTTTACATTATCTGTTTCATATAGATCATCTACGTTAAAATCATCTAGACCACTGTTATATGTGCCACTACTAAGCTCTTTCGACAAACCACTCGTCGCCCATGATTCGCCAAGTTTTGCGTACTTTACTATAAATTTACCCATTAGAGGATCAAGAGCAACATGTTTGTCGTCATCTTTTTCAACCCTCTTGATACCCAAAGAATGTTTCCAGTTTACAGTAACATTCTTGCCATACGGAACATTCGCGTCGATACCAGGATTGCCAGCTTCGCCATTATCTGGGTCGCTTACTCCAGATTTTGATCCTTCACTAACTACAGCACTAGTCTTAGAATCGATTTCGGTAGCGATTAGAGGGACGTATTTCACCTTAGCACATGCTTTCAATTTTTGAGCACTGCTATCGTTCTGTTTTTCTTTATAATCAAGCGCTATACAGATTGTATTATCTCCCTTTTCCAGCACAAAGCTAGGGCTCGTAGACGACGTTACGGTCGAACTAGTCGTATTTTCGATTGCCTGATCCTTACTAGTCCAATTCGAGCCATCAAAGGCATATTTAGTTGCATTGTTTAGGGTCATAACTGCAGAATAGTCGCTTTTTCCAGTCTTATCGTTAGCCTTACTAACCTGCATCAATAGATAGCCTGGCGTGTAGTCATAATCGTTAACTACACCTAAATCTATAGTATTATCATTGTTGATTTTAGAGCCGTCTTTATATGTGCCTTGATCTTTGCTTTCGCCATTTTTTTTGCTATTGTACGCATAATTCGATCCGTCACTACCAATCTTAACCACGCCATCAAACGGAGATATATCGGAGTAGCAGAAAAGAACTGTAGCGTTACTCGAATCATCATCACCATAATTTTTCTTATCATAGTCGCTTAAGAAATAGTCACCGTAGTCTAATGTCTCAGGATTGCCAGAATTAGCAAATTCATTAAGTCTGTTCTGAGCCTCAGCATCATCTATCATCCCAGCACTTGTGTCCATTTTGGCCCAAACCTTGGTCTTATCGCCCACATACAATGTCTGTTCACCAAGACTAAATGTCGGGTACCATTCTCCTACAGTGTGACTAGAATCATTATGGCCGACTTCATTAGCGCTACTAATGTTATTGCTAGATCTACCCGTAAAGCCTACTGGTGCAACGCCTTTCTGCGTTACACCAAAAGTCAAGCCCTTATAACTCCTTTCCTGATAGATATCATTTTTCTTCTGAAAGTATCCTCTTCTCCAAAAACCACCGTTCTCAACAATACAATCAGACATAGCCGGCTCTACCACAAGCCATCCATCCACACCACTATCAGCAATACCGTTGCCCTTGTTAGCTATACCAATCGGAGGTATATATTTTTTACCATTTTCAGTAGGAAGATTGTCTGTATTTATAGTATAGTAAACCCACCTAGAAAACCTATAAGACGTTGTCGTATCCGATTGACATACATTGGCCGAATTCGGAGCATAATCAATACTAGAACCATTACAGTTCTCTGAATTACCATCAGCATTCTGAGTTTCACCAAAAACTAACGACGAACAGGCAAGCACCCCAGCAAAAGATAGCGCAAGGGCAACCGTCATCCTTATATTAGTTCTAGAGTTCACAATCTTTTGCATATTCCTCCCAGTTGTCCGATTCATAATATAGATTACTATATACATCGCAAAGCGTTTGTCTGTTCTGGTCGCTTAATTTTTCTGGAATATTTCTGTCCAAAAACGCTTTTACTCTTCCAGCATCACCGAACTCCGACATAACATATTCTTCATAGTTTTTTAGTAATTCGGTTTTTGCATCTTGATCGTTTTCGTTTTCTATGTAATTTTCAATGTCATCAACAGAGCTGAAACAAAAACCGTTTTCCTGTTTTTCGCTTTCACAAGAGCTTTTAAATGCTTCCACTTTTTCGCTAGCTCGCTCTACGGCAGTTCTCCTGTCTTTCAAGAAATAGAACGCGACAATAACCAATAAGAGAACAATAAGAACCACAACAACAAACACCCACTTGTGCCATCCACCAAAGAAAAATTCTAGAACCTTATTCTTTTTCTTGCCATCATAATTCTTCGACTCTTTCTCTGCTTTCTTGAGTTTTTCGTCGAGCTTCTTTGAGTCTTCTATTTCTTTGGCTTTTTCTTTAATATCTTTTTCGTGCTTGGATCTTGCAGCTCTCTCTGCGGCCGCTTTCCTAGCTTCTTCGCCCTCGATTTTTGTGAAGAGTTCGCTTTTATCATTATCTTCAATTTTCGAGGAATCAAAAGAAATGTTTGTGTCTTTGACCTTATTCTCACCCTCTAATTCTGACATCTTATATTAATTTTAGCATAAGCGCTACCATTTATAAAGCCGAGAACCAGCCTGTCAGAGCAACAAAAAATCCCACATTTCTGCAGGATTTTCTGATTCGTATTACTATTTTGCGTATTCGATTGCTCTGGTTTCGCGAATAACGTTAACCTTTACAACGCCTGGATATTGCATCGTAGCCTCAATCTTGTTCGCGATGTCCCTTGCAAGCTTCAAGGCAGTTAGGTCATCAACTGTCTTTGGCTCGACGATAACACGGATTTCGCGACCGGCAGAGATTGCATAAGCCTTCTCGATACCTGGGAAGCTCGTAGCGACGTTTTCTAGACCACGCATACGTTCTGCGAAGTTCTCCGCGGAAACGTTACGGGCACCTGGACGAGCAGCGGAAACGGCATCACAAATCTTAACAATGACAGCTTCTGGAGTAGTTGGCTCAATATCATCATGATGGGCAGCAATTGCATGGACAACTTTCTCGTTCATACCATATTTTCTTGCTAGTTCAGCACCAATATCCGCATGCTTGCCTTCGATCTTGTGTGTTACAGATTTGCCCATATCGTGAAGAAGAGTCGCAGTCTTTGCGATATTAACATCTGCGCCGATTTCTTCCGCAATCATACCGGCCATATGCGCCATCTCGACAGAGTGAAGCAAAACGTTCTGACCATAGCTTGTACGGAACTTTAATTCGCCAAGTAGGTGAAGAATCTCGCTAGGAATACCAACAACGCCAACTTCACGAGCAGCATCTTCGCCAGCACGAACGACTTCTTTTTCGATTTCGCGTTCTGCTTTTGCGACTGCTTCTTCGATGCTTGCTGGATTAATACGACCATCCTTCATTAAACGCTCAAGCGCATAGCGAGCAACCTGACGACGGATTGGATCGAAGGAGCTAAGCACAACCATGCCTGGAGTATCGTCGACGAGGACGTCGACACCAGTGGCATGCTGGAGTGCCTGAATATTGCGGCCTTCCTTACCAATGATACGACCCTTCATATCGTCATCTGGAAGCTTGAGGCTAGTGACCGTACGGTCAGCCGTAACTTCGCTACTCATACGCTCCATAGCGGTTAGAAGAATAGCTTCGGCAGTCTCGTCGGCATGATCACTGATAGCTTTTTGTTCTTTTACGACAAGATCAACAAGATCTTTCTTCGTATCGCGTTCAACCATCTGCATGAGCTTGTCGTGAGCTTCCTGCTTGCTTAGGCCGGCGATTTTTTCTAGCTTTTGCTGAGCTTTGTCGCGGATTTCGCGGATTTCACCTTTTAGTTCTTCGAGCTCATCCTCTTGTTTGCGAAGCTTTTCAGACTTCTTGTCTAGCTGATCGAGCTTTTTGTCTAGAGAGTCTTCGCGCTCGACAAGGCGATTCTCGGTCTTCTGCCACTCTTTACGACGGTTAGCTTCTTCACGATTTGCCTGCTCGGTAATTTTAGTCGATTCCTTCTTAGCGTTTAGGACCAATTCTGAAGCTTCGTGCTTTGCTTTGCGTACAATTTCGTCTGCTTTATTCTGGCCACCACGCTCTTTGCTCTTGTTGTAGAATGCAAAAATCCCCGCACCAAGTGCGACACCAACAACAAGCGCGACTATACATAATAGTACTGGCATGTCCCTCTTTTCTAAATTGTTTTAAATAAATCAATTGGTTAATAAAATCCCCCTTGTGAAGATTATATCACAAGGGGTAAAGATATCTATCTTTTATTCTAACCAGTAGCGCTCGCCACCAAGGATATCATAGATTGTAAGCTCGTATTCTTTTAAGATTTCTGTCTCCGGCGCACCATCTTCTAGATAGGTCGGCGCAAGAATTGGCGCTTCACTACAGACGGAGTCCAACATGTAATATCTTGCAGATTTTTGCCAGTTCAAGATATTTAGAGTAGTATTTACCATGCAGTTCGGCGAGGTAGTAGGGAGTTTCTTGTTTCCTACCCCTATATCGAAGTTTGCATAGACGAAATATGGGGTTACATGCGCAAGGTCGACCAATTTTTTATCATCACTGTTTGCGAGTTTTTCGAACAGGCCAGCGGAATGATCACCAAAATACAGAACGACAACTTTTTCATCCATCCTATCTAGCGAGTCGATAAATTCCCCAAGATATTTGTCTGAATTATGTAGACTCTGGAAGTAGGTTTCGATCTGTTTTCGGTTTTCTTCGTCGATAGATTCGTCGGTGATTTTGTACTTATTTTCTTCATAAGTCCAATCGTTATATGGCGTATGATTCTGCATTGTGATAAGTGCTATGAATTGTCTATCGCCGCTCTCTTTAAGGTTTTTAAGGAGTTCATTATAGGCGGATCTATCGTTGATGTACTCAGATTCACCATCATGCTCCGTATAAGTCATCTCCGACTCGGTAATGAAGTTATTGATACCTTCTTTTTCGAGCGAGATATTGCGCTTATACATGCCACCATTGAATGGGTGGATTGCAGTCGTATTATAGCCATCTTCTTTCAAATCATTCGCAATCGACGGAACGGATTTTAGCTTCGGAATGATTGCAGTATACGGAACGGAGGCGAGCCAGTAGTTTGAATAGCCAGTCAAAGTTTCAAACTCGATATTCGCCGTACCACCACCATAATCAATAGAATACATCTTGCCGCTTGGACATTTTTGCTGGATTCTATGAAGGTTAGGAGTTACGTCGCCGCCAGTATATGGATAATAATCCGAGAATTTAACGCCATTAAATTCTACTGAAGGATCATAGAATGATTCGTTTAGGATAACAACAAAATTCACATTCTCTTTTGCTGGATCTTTGCGATCGAGATTCTTTTCTTCTGCGATTGTAGTGTATTTCTCGGCAACTTCTTTAATATAATCTTCATTGTAACCATCAGGAGCATTTAGACTGAGCTTTTGAATGTTATACAAAAAGCCAACGATGCAGCCATTCTCGTCGTAGTTACGATTCTGATTCCAGGCCGTAAAGTAGGTTCCGATTGGAGTTTCTTCGTATTTATCGCCAGAGTTGTGTCTTGCAAATTCAGTAACATACATAAAGCTCGTTACAGCAATCAGCATAACTAGTGCGCGAGATGCAATCTGGTGTCTTCCGAGGAATGTTTTGCCTTCTTTAGGATTCTTTAGATGAAGCTTCTTTTCGAAGAAATGCGCAAAAAGAAGAACGATTACAACCATTAGGACGCAGGACAGAATTAGACGAATGAGACCATCAATATTAATGAACTTTGCTAAACTACCCGCCTGCTCTGCAAGCTGAAAATCCTCAGGAAGAAGCGGGTAGCCTCTGGTATTGAATTTATTAACGTGGATATAGCCAAGAATATTCTCGAGCACCCAAACAACAGCCACGACGGCAAGAGGTCGGTTTACGATTGCCCAGAGAGCTAGTAAAACAGTAAATACAATTAGTGCATTACAAAAGAAAGCCAGCGACGCAGTAAGCGCAAAGCTCCAAGCACGATACATATCGTTAATAAAGTAACGATACTCAAGGAACCATGTTAGAAACAATGAAGAAATAAGCAGCGCAATGATGCTGCAAAAATAATAGCGCTTCGTTTCGCTTTGCCCAGAAAACCACTTCTTGATTCGGGCAACAAAAGAAGCATCAGAGTTTTGATTCTTTTTTCTCCCAAGCTTTTGAAGCTTTTTCATATAGCTCATTATAGCATGCTAGAGCTTACTCTATCCTTGGCTAGAAATTTGTAAAATTTTAGCTTTTTGATTTGTAAATTATTTTTATAGTTTTTAGTCCTTACAGATTAAGAAAAGGCTTATGCTTGATAATTGCAATTTGTAAGTTTTATGAACTTAGCATGAAGAAAAATAGCAAAACAGTTCATTATTCCGCCATCCCAATCACGTGTTGTATTGGCATGATTTTTACCTTTGTCTTTCTTTTGATTTTCGGAGTTTTTAAGATTGATAATGTTGCTCTTATTCTGCTCATTCCGATTTTCGTCTTATTTTCTTTGCTATTTAAGGGATTCTTTCGCTTGTTATTCTCATTTTTACTAGGCGTGAGCCTTGGGTATATTCGTGGACAGGCATACTATCTAGGAATTAGCTCTGCCAGTTTGCCGCAGAAACAGGAAGTTACTATTGAGACAAAAGTAGATAGCGATCCAGCCGTTAAGAATGGGACGCTTCGTTTCGAGAGTTCTGTTTTAAGACTCAATAACACGACAATAAATTGTCCTGCATATTTCAGCTTAGTTCCGAGCGATATAAGTATTAGTAAATCCGACCTAGTTTTGGTTAAAGGCAAAAATTCTGGTGCTTTCGGCAAATACTGCGCATTCTTTAATAAGCCAGAGGTACTTATAGTTTCCAAGCCAGATCCGCCAGATTTGTTTATAAAGTTCAGAAATTGGTTTAGCATGAGACTGATTGAGATTATTGACGGGAAGGATTCCGGAGTGTCAGAAATGAGCGCTCTCGGGCTTGGCTATTTGACTGGTAAAAAAAGATACATATCCGAAGATTTTAACGAATCATTGCGGCGCGCGGGTCTTTCACATATTGTCGTAGCATCCGGTTTTCATCTTGCGATTGTTGCAGGACTAGCACGAAAGTACTTTTATAAAATTTCTCGTTTTGCAACTTTGCTCGGAGCAGGACTATTAATCTTTGCTTTTGTTTCAATTACAGGACTGACTGCCAGTATGTTCCGAGCAGCGTTTTTGACGCTCATTTCTCTGCTCGCTTGGTACTTCGGCAGAAAGATGCATCCGATGAGAGCGATTTTATACATTGCAGCGCTTTCGCTACTAATTAATCCTGGATATATTTCAGATTTGGCTTGGCAATTATCTTTTAGCTCGTATCTTGGAATAATCTTTTTAACGCCACTACTTCTCGACTATTTTTATGGTAAAGATTCACCGAATTTTATAGCTAGCACCTGCATTCAATCCATTTCAGCACAGCTGCTCTGTTTGCCGATTAGTATTTATAATTTTGGCGCGTTTTCAATCGTGGGCCTAATTTCAAATCTCCTGATTCCACCAACAATTCCAGTCGCAATGCTACTTTCTCTACTTAGCGTCTTCTTTTCATGGATACCAATTATTTCTCAAGCCCTTGCTTTCTTCGCGAAAGTAATCCTGGGCCTACATGTTTATATCATTGAAACACTCAGCAAGATTAGCTGGAGCAGCACCGAGAAAGAATCTGGAAACCCAAAAGTTTTTCTTTTATATCTTGTGCCTCTGGCTATATTTCTACTACTAAGGCTTATTACGAAGCACAGTTTTCATCCATACAGACCAGCAAAGCTAGCACGCGCTCAACTGGAAAAATCCTAGAATTATGGTAGAATATATTTATGTTAATTCGCTCCGAACAAGAGATGCTAGACTTTGGCAAAAAGATTGGCGAAGAGCTTGATTCTTCGGTAGTTTTTGAACTTCTTGGAGATGTCGGAGCAGGAAAAACTACTCTTACGCGCGGCATTGCCGAAGGGCTCGGAATCGAAGAAGATGTCACATCACCTTCATTCACAATCTCCAAGGAATACCAAGGAAAGAAACTTCGCCTAGTCCACTTTGACTTTTATCGTCTAGAGGATCCTGGAATCATGGCAGACGATTTGGCCGAAGAAATCAATGCGCCAGATACGGTCGTAATTGTCGAGTGGGGACAAAGTGTTGCCGAACTTCTGCCAGAATCGCACCGCAAGATCGAAGTAAAATACATCGACGAGAATACTAGAGAGGTCAACGAACTATGAAACTATACCTAGATACCTCAGACAGAACCACGATAATGCGCCTCGACGACAAAGAATATGTTTGGGAATCTGGCCGCGACCTAGCACGAGACCTCCTAAAATACATTCACGACAAGCTCGAAGAGAACAATGCCGACTGGAAAGATTTGACCGAGATTCGCTTCTTCTCTGGACCAGGTAGCTTTACTGGACTAAGAATTGGCGCCTGCGTAGTTAATGCTCTTGCAGAACAGCTAAATATTCCTCTGTTCGACCAAAATGGCGAGAAGCACAAAGTCATCATGCCAAACTACGGTCGCGAAGCAAACGTTTCGAAACCCAAAAAATAGACCTCCTATTCGAGGCCTATTTTTATTAGTTCTTTGGGAAGAGTGGCGTTTTTGGCGCACTAATTTCTTCGGCGGTAAAGATTTCGACAATCTTCTTTGCCGTGTCAGGAATAAAGATTTCGAGACGTGGGCAAATATTTACAAGATCCTGAACTAGAGAGCGAAGGATTTCTTTAGCTTTCTCTGGGTCTTCTTTTGCGACTGACCAAGGTTTTTCTTCATCAATACGCTTGTTCAAATCCTGGATTTGGCCCCAAAGGATATCGAAGCCAAAGTTAAACTCGAACTTCTCCATGCGTTCGTCAAATTCTTTGTTCTCTGTTTCTTCGACTTTGATACCATTAACACCATTTTTACCGCAGAGAGTTGCAAGCCTCTGAACAAGGTTACCTAGGTCGTTTGCAAGCTCGTTATATGCAGCTTCGTACTTTTCCCAGGTAAAATCTACATCGTCAGTGGTTGAACCATGGCGTAGGAAGTAATAACGGAATGGGATTAGGCCATGTTTCTCAATAATTTCTTCTGGTGGAATAGCATTACCAAGGCTCTTGCCCATCTTCTGACCACCAACAGTAACAAAGCCGTGAACCAGGATATTCTTTGGCATCGGAAGATCAAGCGCAAATAGCATTGCTGGCCAAATACCGGCGTGGAAGCGCAAGATATCTTTACCAACAACCTCAACATCTGCTGGCCAGCTATCTGTAATATCTTTTTCTGGATAGCCAAGAACCGTAATATAGTTTGCTAGCGCATCAATCCAGACATACATAACCTGAGATTCGTCGCCAGGAACTGGAATGCCCCAGATAACCTGCTCTTTTGGACGAGAGATAGAAACATCTGGCATATCGTCGAGAAGATTCAAGAATTCTTTCTTGCGGAAAGCTGGGCAAATATTCAATTCGTCCTTTTCGATTACCTCACGAATCTGATCCTTGAAATCTGCAATGCGAAGATAATAGTTTTCTTCGCTTAGCTTCTGGTATGGCTTGTTGTGATCTGGGCAGTTGCCGCCATTTTCGTCGTATTCTTTATCTGTTACGAAACGTTCGCAGCCTTCACAGTACCAGCCCTCATAGCTATCT
>AUXO011700340.1_pt1 | contig 10022 bp, 9 predicted proteins | sample 768731 | NCBI WGS metagenome assembly AUXO01 (sample SAMN02715735, study PRJNA202380) | gut metagenome | biome: sheep rumen | host: Ovis aries | place: New Zealand: Palmerston North | reverse complement strand
CCCATCCGATTACCGGAACCGCCGGCAATAATCAATGCATAATTTGCCATATAACAAATGCTATCGCTGAGTAAATTGGTGGTACATTTTAGCTAACAAAAACGTAGCTACAATGGTTGTCATCACGAACAACACAATACTCCGATTGATATCATAGTGCGACAACACCATCATTGGTAAACGTTGTAGGATATAGATACCAAAGGCATGTATGCCTAGCCATTGAAGAATCCGATTATCTATTCTCACCCTCATCGTCAAGACAACAAGCCATAAGCAAAATACACATGAACATAATCCATAACGATCAACACCGAATTTCCAATGCCATACAGTTAGCAAGATAGTCAGCAATACCAGCAATCCATAGTAAAAAATCCTCAGCAAATTCTCAAAGCGCTTTCTGTAAATGCTGTAAGCAATGCCTAATGGGAAGGTCATCAGGGTATCCACCCACCATGAGCCTGTCTTGCTTTTCGACAGGAATATCCACAGGATACAGCATAGTATAGTACAGCCAAAGAGAATAACACCCTGCCTGTTAGAAAGACTAATCAAAGCATAGAAGAACAAGTAAATGACAAGAATGTCGAAGACAAACCAGTTGCTGTTACCCACCGAACACCAACCCAACAGACTGCCTATATAGAAGGCCGGACTAAAATACACACCCCAAAATGACTGAACCAATATGTATAGCACAACGGCTATATCAAAATGCAACAGCAGCCTTAACCATCTCTTTTCTAAGAATGTATCCCTATAGTTGGGCTTATGCTTTAAAGACTCCATCAGACCATAGCCAGAATAGAACAGATAAGGTGCCACCATCAATTGCCCAATATAATTCAATATTGCTACATAGCTGTTGTTGGCCCAATGGTCGGGTAAACAAAGATAGCTACGCATATGACTATAGAGAATAATAACAGCAAAAATGCCTTTGACAGCATTGGCTGATTCTTTACTCATATAGCTTTCATCGTATTTGCCTATACTGACACCATATACAGACAGACAAAGCAGGATGACGAACAACACAATCATTTACCCGACAACTGAAAATAATGGTTTACATGAGTCGGCATAATGGATAGCAGATCATACAAGCTGTCACGGCAGAACATGAAAGCCAAGGCAATGTAGACTATACCACCAGCCATCACCTGTAATATCAACAATAAATATACATTGTCTACGGGCAACTGCCCCAAAGCATACACCAATATGCCCATGACAGAGGAAATACCCGCAAACGGGAGGATATCCTTCATTTGGCTATTATATCCGTAGCCCAGCAGTTTCTTGTTGGGACAGCTGTTCATCACCGAGGCGAACACGGCATAGGCTACACCTCCCCAAGCCATGGCTTCCACACTGATAGTTGCTGTTGTCAGTATGACGACAAAGCCGACACTCTTTTTGATGACATTCAGTTTCAATCCGATATCGCTACGGCCAATGGCATAGATAGCCTGCAGGTTAGCTGTCTGAATCGGTTCCAATGCCGTACCAAGACATAATATCTGGACAAAGACGACGGACGGCAACCACTTTTCCGTCAGCAACACCATTACTAATGGTTTAGCAATAGCTATCAATCCTGCCATCAATGGCAAGATGACAAAGGAACTGGTGCGAATGGAACGCCTTACCATCTGTCGTACGGCAGCCGTGTTATCCTGACGTTTGGACAAGGCCGGAAAGAGCACAGCCATAATCGAACTGTTCACATTCTGTACAACCATCGTTGGAAAAGACTGTCCTTTCGTATAATAGGCTAAAATCGCCGGGGAATACAACTTACCGACATAAAGACTCCGGAATTCACCATAGAAGGTATCAATGAGACTACCCACCAACAATTTCCATCCATACGAAAAGAGTCCTTTCAACCGATCGACATTAAGTATCCACCTGGGATGCCACTTGATAAAGCAAGCCACTACCATAGTACTTACTACAATATTAACCATCTGCTGAGTAACAAGCGCCCATACGCCCATTCCTGCATAGGCCATCGTCACACCCGCCACAGCGGAGATGACCACCCCTGTCAGCGAACTGTAGAAATAAGTTTTGAAACGCATTGAACGCGATACAATGGCACGTTGAACCACATTGAATGCCGTAAGTGGCAAACACAATCCCAAAACTTGTAGCAAATGGCACAATAACGGCATCTCATAAAATGCAGCCACCCATGGTGCTGCAAAGAACAGCACAGCATAGAACAGCAACGAGACTCCCATGCTCAGCCAGAATACAGACGAGAGATCGTACTCATCAATTGTTTTCCTCTGTACCAGTGCATTACCAAAACCACCATGCACAAAGACGTTACTAAAGCTGATGAAGACCATGACGATAGCCACAACACCGAAATCACTCGGCATCAACAGACGAGCTAAAATGACGGAAACTACGAAACTCACCAGTTGCGTGCCGAATCGTTCCATATACGACCAGAGCAGTCCGGTCAAGACTTGTTCTTTTAGGCTTTCTGCCATTTATCTCAACAAATTGTCTATTTCTTGGAGGATATTCTGCGCCACATCACGCCTGGTTAATTCCAAATGAGTCAGACACTCTAAGCGTTCTTTCTTCAATGGGTCTTCACCTTTTAGTACAATACTGTCAAGCAACTCTGCAAGCCGTGAATTATCTGGAGCCTGATAAAAATAATGAAAGAGCGGCTCTAAAGAAGAAAAGGGCTTGGCAGGCAGTTTGCCAGGAATGAGGTGGATGATGGGATTACCCGTACATGAGTATTCTGCAAGGAAAGAGCCACAGTCGGTTATCATCACCCGCGACACCATGAACAAATCAGCATAGTCAGAAGTATAACAGGCTGTACCTATTGTTTCCCATTCCTTATAGTAGTTATTGACTTCCTCCTCAGTCCAGACACCTGTATCCACCAGCTCCCTGCGCAAGCGGGGATGTGGTTTGAAAGCCCACTTAATCTCAGGATGTGCCTTGGCAAAGGAAAGTATTTGCCTGCCATTGTCTAAAAATGTAGATGCCGGGAAAATGCGCGTCTCGCCTTCTAAAGGGAATGAAAAATGGGGTGCATAGATGACATATCCTTCATTGGCATGCTCATGTGCTTTACGTCTGAAGTTGTCTACGACAGGATTTCCCCATCCCACAATTTTCCCTGCGTGAATCCAGTGCCTTTCATTCTCAATATCTCCTGCCTGCCGGTTGTCCAAAAGTATATAGCGATATACCTCCCTATGCAATACTTTATTTGCCTCTGCACCAATGGCATAAGAACCTATACCATAAGGAAAATAAAACGACAGTGACCTGGACGCTATTTGATGGGGGAAGGGGGCCGGCGGCAAGTCCCATGGCTGCTGATAGAAACACAGGTCGTAATCTGCCATTTCATCTATCCTAAAGCACTGCTTATCTATACTCCAGAAATCACGTACCGCCATCTTCTTGCTCCGGAAAAACTGCACCTTGGCATCCAATGCCTCCTGCTGCATTTCAAAGCTGTCCGTAGTCTCCACCTGCATGGGGTACACAATGATAGTGGGGGCAAAGTTGGCAGAACTGTCCATCAAGTCGTATAGCGACTGCCCCTTCCACTTGGCCACTTCCGACACGAAGAACGCCACCCGTAACGGACGACGACGGTAGTCGTGCCTTATTCGCTGTAATGCTATCCGATACTTCAACTTAAGATGCCAGATATGCAATATGATGTGGGCAACTGAAAATAATCTCCTTAAAGGGTTCATATACCAATCCCCTTCGCTTTTCGAATCCGTATAACTTGTAGGTAAACAGCATCGTATAGTCGCAACTTCAGCATCAAATATAAAATCTGGTGGTGCAGACCGCCATAATGGAGGAACCAGGGTGTGAAGAAGCGGCACATATAATCCATATTACGTAAATAACTGAGCAACGAACAATATTCTTCCCTTTCAAACGGAATTTCAGGAAGCATCACAAACAGCCTACACCACAAATAAAGCCATTCCCTAATCCTCCTTTTTCCTGAAGCCAGTCCATCAACATCCAACCTCTCACAGACCTCAAAGAAATTGACGAGTGCATCCCAATGCCATGGGCCAAACTTCCTTGTAATCTGGCCACCATGCTGGACATAGTAATAGAAAGAGGCTGGCAACAAAACTAACTTGCGGCAACGGTAAAGCATATCGACAAAACAGGGGGCATCATTGAAACAACGCCATCCAATGCCGAGACGCAGGCTGTTACCAACGAGTTCCCGGCGCACCATCCGGCCCCAAAGGAATATCGGCAATCCACTACGATAACGCTCATCGTAATAGAAATTGCCATCAATAAAGTTCCTCAATGCTTCACCTTCATAAACGCCTTCGTGTGGTTTAATATGAATTCGTCTGTCACCGTCTATTACGCATCTCTCACACGACACCATATCGGCACCATCCTCTATGATTGGCCGGGCTAAAGCCTCTAAATATTCAGGAGCTATATAATCATCGCTGTCCACGAAGGATATCAGTTCACCCCTGCTCTTCTCGAAGGCCTGAAAACGTGCCTTCCCGGTACCTTCGTTCTGCTTGTGGACTACAACGATACGGCGGTCTCTGGCAGCATAGTCATCCAGAATGGCGCCACAGTGGTCGGTACTGCCGTCGTCAACCAGTACAGCTTCGAAATTCTCATACGTCTGGGATAGAATGCTGTCAAGGCATTTTGGCAAGAATGGCCCTACGTTATAAACTGGTATAATGATGCTTATCAGAGGATTATCCCGCTTGGTCCGGGAATGACTTTCCACAGGAATTATATTCATACTGATTTGATTGCCCATTTAATCTACAGAAAATATCTCCATGAAAGGAGAAGGCAGAGGCGAAAGTACGCCCATCTTTCTTAGAGAATCACCAATGAAATTTCTTATGACCGTTCTGTGATTTCGCTTCTCACACCTGTATCCTTTCCATTTCGTCTTATTCTGATACTTCAGGAATGAACTCCTAAAAGGGTGAGGATGCCGCGAATAAGCTTCCCATGGTTTACTCATCCATGTATAATGAATAATAACCGGATCTAATATCGCCTCTACCACTTCATTCTTCCGATTCCAAGAATCCCACAATGGGTCTTTGCATAAGCAACCTGTCTGTAGATTGTATTTCACATGTAAAGCTTTTCTTTTATCATGAAAGATGGCATTCAGAACGTCTTGGTCTTCATACTTTATTCTGTCCGGGAACGCAGATATGTAAGAAACAAAAGTCTTTACCACATCATTATTACGCCAATAATCCAAATTTATCAGTAAAACACCAGCATTGAAGTAGCCATTGTCAGCAGGGTATTGCAAGCGTTCATATATCTCCTTATTACCTTCAATTCTGCAAAAAACAGCACCCACGGCACAATCTTCCAAATTATTATTCCACAAGGGCAACAACGAATGTCTGACAATACAATCGCCGTCAAGATACAATACCTTGTCGATGTTCTCTGGCAACATCTCCGAGAGGAACAGACGGTAGTAGGTTGATGATGGCAACAAACGCAAAGGAAAGGGTGCACACCTTGGGCTGTTGAAGTCATAGAATGCCACCTGTTTCCCTTCAAACGCAGCAACAGTTTCCGTCAAATCCTTTTTATCGTCTATTGTCACACTCTCGCCCACAACTAAATGGAAATCGATGTCAACCTCCGGATTGTTCACACAAACGGAATACATCATCACACCCGTGGGCATGACAAAGCCATGGTTAAAACAGGCTGCAATATGAATTTTTTCTTTCGGCATAATTGGAATGAAAATGGCCTTGGACAGAGCGGACGAAACGGATAAAATAGCGACAAAACCTAAATGGTAAATAATAAAAGTGTCCTATGAAAACGAACACGAATGGAACGGATGGATAGAAACGAAGGCTGAGGGCTGAAGGCTGAAGGCTGAGGGCTGAAGGCTGAGGGCTGAAGGCTGATGGATGAAGGCTGAGGGCTGAGGGCAGAAAACGCAGAAAAATTATTGATGGCTCGCAGATGGCATTGCTTTACAAAAAACGACGATACTTACGCCGCAATAGGGGTGCTTTCTTTAGGCAGTCTTTCATTTCTTGGAAAATGGTAGAATCTATCAATCCAAGGTGTTCCACCCTACTGTCCATAGCTTCAAGATATGAATATTCGTACTCATCAACTTGTTCACCATAGACATACGTCGGCTTGGAGAAAAAGAAAGTGGTTGTAGCCGGTACATTCGGATTGAAAACATAAGCGTTCACTCCACGTTCTGGCACATTTACACATCCTTGTTCAACCTCCACATCTACAGGTATATGATCCTTTGATGTCGGCAACACTGCCATCATCACTTTATCATCAATTTCACCAAGCACTATAAAAAACTTAGGCTTAGGCTGATTACCATTCTTAAATTCGAACGGTGAGAATCTCAACAACTCCCCTATTTTATACATAGCATCAGTGCCTCAACAAATTAGCCAATTGCCTGTTTTCCATAGTCTCATCATAATATTTACGGTCATCAGGACACAAATGACGACCCATATCTATTATAACATTAGAACTATTTGCACGATTCTGCTCAAAATCTTCTAACAGCCCATGCTCCTTTGCAGTTTCTCGCCAAAGAGATCCTTCTCTATGTGTAACATCTATGAGCTGTTCAGAATTCATCTCGCCGTATTTATCCATTACCTCACGCATTACCTGCAGTTCAGCATCCGAGAACTCATCCGCATCAAACTCCTTGCTTGGAGTTACCTTTACTCCCTGACCATTGAACTGAAGAGTGACATAATCACTAAGCAAAACAGGGCCGTCTGACAGTTCTTCAAACACATCTACAGATACGGGGCCAAGCCTCCATACTGAATATGGTATGGACAGCAAAGGTATATGATATAGCTGTACCATCCGCTCCTCCATCAGAAAGAGGAGTTTAAGTACCTCTGTCTTATAAGGATACTTGGCATTTGCAGCAATATAAACTACAACATTACCAAGTCTTGCCTTGCTCAATTCAGAAAACCTACACATAGTTCATATAATCTATTGAGGGGGCAAAGTTACGGAATAATTCCGAAAGTTCCAAACTTTGGAGGAGATTTTAGCGGCCTGCGGCCTAAATATAAAAATTAATGAGAAATTCGTGTTCAATTAATGGCAATTCGTGTTTTATGAAAACATTTATGTCTCGCAGATGGCGCAGATACCACAGATTTATTGTCCCGCAGATTGTAACGCCACACTCTGTACCTTTAGGTCAGAGAAAGCGTAGAAAACGTAGAAATCATGTTTCGCAGAGGTCAAACGCTTATTACTTTACAAAGTCGAATCGCTTCTGCGCTTGTTCTTTTGTCATCAAGGTAATACTGATGTCGTCCCACACCTTGGAATAAGCAGCCAGTTTATTAAGGCATTTGTCTTTGAGCGTCTGAAGCATCATTACATTTTCTGGCTTCACGTTGACGATGGTCACGAAGACTGCCTTGGAAATGTCCGAATGGAGGTCAATGTTCTTGGCACTCTCCAGTTCCATGCCAAAGCACTGCTGATATTTAGCCGACAGAAACATCTGTAACGTGTCTACAGTTTTCTTGGCAATATCCCAAACACGCTTACTGACATTCTCTCCAGAAAGACTTCCCATCTCCGTATAGTCTTTCAACTCTATAGCATAGAATAATTTAGAGCCGTCATTAAGGCTGGAAACATAGCATGCATCCATCTCTTTGAATCCCAAACCGCTGACATCGCTATAAGGTCTGGATTGCTGAAACCTGAACCACATACCACCTGCAAATTCAAGTGTTATACCACTCTCAGAAAAGCCATTCATAGTTGCTCCTGTTAAGCCAATTCCACCTCAATATCTTCGTCATACATAACAAGGCTCTCTTCCACGATGTCATTATCTGGCATATTCTCTCGCAGGTTGGCAAACGAAGATACAACAACGTTTTCCTCATTACGCTTCAGGCTACAACACATCACATCCATCTTGTATTTTCTGGATTCTATCTGCATCTGCTTCAACGTGAAGTAATTGTGAGTAGTGACAAAAATCTGGACACCTGTCCTGGACAGCAGTCCCAGCACTTTAACAAGTTGACGCAATGCCTGAGGATGAAGGTTATCTTCGGGTTCATCAAGAAATAGCACTGTACCCTCTTTTATTTGACCATTCCTGATAAGCGTCGGCAGGATGCCAATGTGTTTAACACCTTCTGCCGTAACAGGCATCTGGTAATCAGTGGAACCTCTTCTAAACACAAAGCGCTCATTTGAATCCACCTGCTCGAGTTCTCCAGCAAACATCTCTTTCATTTTCTGAAGCACCTCTGCCATTCCACCTATTGTGTCCGTCTGTTTCACAGGAATGTCAAGCAAGTCAATAAGGTCGAGCGTTGTGTCATCATAACCCGGGAAATAATACTGTCTGGCTATAGCCTTAATGGCATTGAAAGCTGTCACCACCTCCTTAGCAGGGATAAAGACATAGTTCGAGGTTTGTTTTTGACCGGACTGATTAACTTCAAAATCGGCTATCATTTTCCTCGCGTCAGTGCCAAAGGAAAATTTGACATCAACAGCCCAGCCCTTCTCAAACGCCATGCTTACCGATAGTTTTTGGGGTGCTCCATTTTTCCTTACCAAGTCGCCAAGCCCATTCCTCATTGAACCGTACACGTCTTTCACTTTCTCTGACAATATTTCTCTGAATGATACGCTGGAATGGTGTTCTGCTTGTTTCGAGTACTGTTCAGTGGCCTTTCCCACTGCATACATCATCTTAAGCAATGCGGTCTTACAGGCATCGTTTTTCCCAAGTATTACTGTTATACCGGGAAACGGCACAACATTGGAGTATTCTGCAAATCCAACGACATTTTTTAGCGTAACATTTTTTATCATAGCGAAAGCAATACTATTAGACGGCTGCAAAGTTACGAAAAAAAAGCGAAGTACAAAACAAATTCATTTGATTTTTCCGAGGTACAACAACTTCTACGAAGAAAATGTCATTCGTGCGATTCGTTTAATTCGCTGTTTATGTCAATCCGTTCAATCCGTTCAATCCGTTGTCTTCTTAATTAATTGTCTCGCAGATGGCGCAGATGACGCAGATCTTAAGCCATTCGTGATATTCGTGAAATTCGTGTCCAAACAACGCTCCACTATACCGTATCCATGAACGAGCGCTGGACCTTGTTGAAGACGACAACGCCGAAGACCAGCAGGATGGTCATGAAGGTGAAGCTGTAGCCTAAGGCCGTCCAGGAGAAGTAGCCCTGGCCGAGGGTGATAAATTTGAAGGCCTCAACGATTGCGGTCATGGGGTTGGCCATGATGAGGGTGCGCAGCGTGCCCTCCGGCACCATGCTGAGGGGATAGACAATCGGTGTGCCATACATCCAGAGCTGGACAATGAAGGTGAAGAGGATGCTCAGGTCGCGATATTTGGTGGTCATCGACGATACCAGGATGCCGAAGCCTAAGCCTAAACCTGCCAGCATAAACACCAGGAGTGGGAGGAGGGCCACCATCATCATGTTAACGGAAACGGCAGCGCCATTGGCGACGAACCAAATCCAAAGGACGGCGAATAACGATAACTGGATGCCGAAACGTAACAGGTTGCTGAGCACCGTAGCAATAGGCACGACCAGGCGCGGGAAATACACCTTGCCGAACATGTGCTGATTGGCCACGAAGGTATTTGCAGTATGGTTCAGGCAGTCAGCAAAATAGAACCAGCAGACGTTGCCTGCCATATAGAACAGAGCCTGCGGCACGCCGTCGGTACTCATCTTGGCGATGTTTCCGAATACCACCATGTTCATGATGACGGTCAGTATGGGTTGTATCAAATACCAAAGCGGCCCCAGTACGGTCTGCTTATACTGCACTACGATATTGCGCTTGACAAACAATTGAATCAGGTCGCGGTACCGCCAGATCTCACGGAGGTCGACATGCCACAATTTCTCATGTGGGCGGATGTATAAGGGTTTCATGAT
>AUXO018580531.1_pt1 | contig 10023 bp, 12 predicted proteins | sample 768731 | NCBI WGS metagenome assembly AUXO01 (sample SAMN02715735, study PRJNA202380) | gut metagenome | biome: sheep rumen | host: Ovis aries | place: New Zealand: Palmerston North | reverse complement strand
GAGGATAATGCCGACCAAGCGACAAAGACCATTAGCAAGTCCTTTGATGAAGTCATTGGAAAGGTGTGTGAGCTCTACGACTATATCAAAGAGACGAAAGACCTTATAGGCAGTCTTACAGAGTCTTCCGATGTTATATCGAAGATTACTGATTGTATGTCTGAGCTGTCTGATGAGACGAAGCGGCAAGAGTTGAACCTTTCTAACCAAGCCGCACAGAATACCAATATCCTACAGCAGCAGCAAGCGGGCGTTATGTCTATGACACAGCAGAATATCAAAGCCCAAAGCTTGAATGAGGCAGCAAGCGAGCGTGCAGCTATTGAGGAAGAGGTGAAAGGTTCTATTGATGACACAACAGCAACGATTAAAAAGCAAACTACGGCGGTAAATGAGAACACAGAAGCTATAAAGAATCAAAAAGAAGAGATGGGAGCAGAGCCGCCGAAAATCCCCTCTTATACTGATACAATAAAGAGAGAGATAGAGGAAAAGACGAAAGAGTTACAAGAAACCGTAAAGAAATCTTTAACTCTACCTCAAGGTTCTTTAGAGTGGGAAGGTGCTCAGACACGAATTAGTAATCTTAATAATGAGATAGACGAATTAACTATCAAACTTAAAAAGGTACAAGGAGATAGTTATTTAGAAGAGTTGAAAGAAGACGCTCTTTCTATTGAATCTACTATTGGCGACCTTAAGGAAGGTATAAAGGGGTTGTCTGAAAATGACCCAGCAGCTATACAAGCTAATGAGATAATTAGGGAAAAAGAACTGCTTTTAGAAGGACTGAGAAATAAGATTGCCGAGTTAGAAGAGAAAGAAGAGTCTCTTAAACAAAAGAATGAAGAGTTAGGTGAAAGCGGAGAAAAATTCGCTTACTTTCTTACGTTCACAGACGAAATAGGAAAATCCTTTGTTGTATGGGGTGATAATGCTCAAGACGCACGTATACGTGCAGAGCAAGCCCAAGAGGTGATGGGTAAATATCCTGAGATTCTTCAACAGATAAAAGAGAAGGCAAAGGATATGTATATGACCTCTGAAGGTGATAAGCTCGTGAAGGAGGCAGAGAAAATAGGAGCAAAATTAAGCGAAGTCAAATCAACTGCAGATATGTTCGACAGGTCTGGTACAGAAGTCGGCAGTCTGAGGTATGAAAGGCTTTTGAATATACTCGAACGTCTAGGAGAGATAGATGAAGAGGAAAAGAATATTATTGAAGAACAGAAAAAGCAAGCTGAGTTAGCTCGCATACAAGAGCAAGAAGCGGAGCAACGTGCCATACATTCTGGTACTATGCGTACTAGGATTATGAAAGCCCGTGAAGAAATGATACAGCTCATAGAGGAAGGAAAGAAAGGGTCGGCTGAGTTTATGGAGCTTGCAGAGAAAGCGGGCGATATGCGAGAGGAAATGCAGTTGGCAAATGCCTATATGAGCTATTTCGATGACCCGAACAGAGGACTGACGGCGTTAAAGGTTGGTCTTCAAGGTGTGGCGGGAGCGGCTAGTATGGTTACTTCCGTTATAGGAATATTCAATGAGGATAGTAAGAAGATGATGGAGATTCAAACCAAAGTCCAATCTATCCTCGGAATAGTTGTAGGATTAGAGACTACATATAACCTCGTTAAGAAGACGAGTGTCTTCATGATTGCCATTGAGGAGGCTAAGACGTGGGCTTTGGCTAAGGCTCGTGGCGTACAAGCGGCTGCGACCACAGCAGCAACGGCAGCGCAAGAGGGGCTTAATGCGGCTATGTCAAAGACTCCTTGGGGTGCTATTGTCGCTATTCTTGTTACTTTGGGAGCAGCTATCTTTGCTGTTACAAAGGCTCTTATGTCTGAGACGGATGCTGAGAAGAAAGCGAGAGAAGAGAAAGAGGCACATATCAAGGCTATCAAGGAGCAGCAAGAGAGTTGGGCACGTTCTGTTGCTGAAAGTGCATCGAAACAGATAATGTCTTATAGAAAGCTGCAAGATAGTTGGAATAAGCTTGGTGATGATATGGCAAAGAAAAAGAAGTTTGTCAAGGATAACCAAAAGGCTTTTAACGACCTCGGGTTTGCAGTTGGCGGCGTGACAGATGCAGAGAATCTTCTAGTGAAGAATACCGATGCAGTAGTTGAATCTATCATGGCTAGGGCAAAGGCACTTGCATATCAAGAGCTGATGACTGAGAGCTTTAAGAAGCAGATAGAGGAACAAATGAAAGCTGACCAAAATAATGCAACGGCAAAAGGTGGTCAGTATTCTTATCGTGTAAAGGCGGGAGGTAATACCACGGATAGAAGAAGTCTTGCATATAAGAATGCAAAAGAGGCTGGTTATACGTTTATGGAAGGCGACACCAAAGACGGTAAATGGACTGAGCAAGGAGCAAGACGTGTTAATCAATATAGTAGTAATTATGCAGCTAGTCAACGTGCCAAAGCTGCTGCAGAAGATAAAAAGCGTAACAAGAAGTACGAAGACGAGCAGAAGAAACTAACTGATAAGGCGAATAAGGAGTTGGAGAAGGAAAAGAATAAGCTTGCCAATGCCAACATCAAGACTTATGAGCCGACAGATAAAGGTGGTAAAGGCGGTGGTGGCAAGACAGCAGCGGAGCTAGCACAAGAGCGTAAGGAGCTTATGGATAAGCAAGCACGTGAACAGAAACGTGCAGAAGAGGATTTGGAGATTTCAACCCGTGAAGCCCGAATTAAGGCTATGGACGAGTCAACAGAAAAAGTGATTGAGCGCATAAAGCTTGACCACGATAAAGAGGTGTTGGCTATTCAACGTTCGTACGAGGATATGCGTATTAAACGTATAGAAGCAGCAAAAGCTTTGTGGGAGAAAGACGAGAAAAATAAAGGGAAGAACTTCTTTGATTCAGACGAGTATAAAGAGACTTCTTCGTATAGAGACCCGAAAGAAATAGAGAATAGGGATATTCGACTTATTGCCGCTGATAAACAAATGCAGCAGTCCATGGAGAGTGAGAATGAAAAACGCATTCAAGCATTACTTGATTATCAGAAAGAGTATGGTGATTTCCAAACAAGGCGTGCTGCTATCACTAAGGAATACGACCTAAAGATAGATAAGGAACAAGACGAAATCCAAAAGGCGGCTTTGGCTCGACAGAAAGAAAGGCTTATCTCAGAGCTGAATATGAAAGAGTTGCAGCAGTCACTTGATTGGGAGACGGTTTTTAATAATCTCGAATATCAGAGTGTAGATGCGTTACGGACATTGAAAAAGCAGCTCGCCCAAGCCCTCGATGCAAAAGATATCACAGCTGAGAACGCAAAGGTGCTCGCTGAGAAGATAAGGGAGATAGAAGATAATATTGCCCGTAGGACAGATGTGTTTTCATCGTGGCTGCCGGGACTTAGGGAAAGAAAGCGACTGACACAAGAAATTCTTGAGGTAGAACAACAGATAAATGGTTTGACTACTGTTAGAAACAAAAAGGGTGTAAGTCAAGAAAAGGCTATTTCTCAGTTTGTAAGTGCCGTTAATAAAAAGGGCGCAAATATTACTGAGGGTTCTTTCCGTCAACAATGGCAGAAGATTGATAACGGTAGTCTTGATAGTATAAAAGAGAGATATAAAAATGAGATTGAATCTTCCGAATCTGTCAAAAAGGCGTTTGAGGTATTAGAGACGACAACATACGACTTATCAAAGGCAGAAGAGGACTTAAAACAAGCTCAAGCTAATCAAAAGGCACGTCAAGATGCGCTAAAGAATTTTACTAAGAGTGGAAATATCGGACAATATTTCAAGGACGTGACAGCAGGTATGGATGCTACGGGTATCTTTAGCTTAATAAACCAAAATGCGCAGAGTGCAAATGCATTGCTTGGTAATATCGGACTAGGTAATACTGAATTTGGAAAGGGGTTTGCCGATTTTGCAAAAGGTATGGATGGTTTCCAAAAAGGAGTTCAGAGCCTAATGCAAGGTGATGTGTTTGGTGCTATCAATGGTGTTGTTGACGGAATACAAGGGTTTGGAAGTGCTATCGGTAGGGCTTTTGGTATCAATTGGGGTGGCGGTAATGAAAAAGAGGTTGCTGAGACCACAGAGAGGTTGACAAAGAAGAACGAAGACCTTATACGTGCCATCGAGTCGCTGACGGGTATCATGGATAAGTCCTATGGTAGCAAGGCGTTGTCTGTCTATCAGAAAGCGTTGGAGTCGCAAGAGAAAGTGAACAAGAACAACATGGAGATACTGCAAGCTCAGATGGGGTATCACAGCTCACACCACTCTAATGCCTACTATGCTGATGATGAAGAGATAAGGAAGTATAATGCGGCGGCACAAGAGGCTATGCGTACTGCGGGCGTGAAAGTGTCAACTGTCACGGGTCTGCAGTCTATCTATAACCTCACCCCCGAGCAACTGAAGGCTATTAGGGATTTCGCACCCGACCTTTGGCGTTATCTTACAGAAGTAGGAAAATATGACAAGTCCGAATATTGGGATGCTGTTGTTGAGCAGGCGGGTAAGACCGAAGAGTTGACGGAGCGTATCATGGAGAAGCTGACCACCACGACAGAGGAAAGTGTGTTCAGCGATTTCCTTAATCAGCTCTATGCGCTCGGTGACGGCTCGCAAGAGGTGTTCACCGACATATCAAAGGGTTGGCAAGAAATGGTCAATAAGATGGTTATCAACAACCTTGTCGGAGAGAAGTACCAAGATGAATTGAGTAGGTGGCGGCAGAAGCTTTATGAACTGAATAAGCAAAAGCAAGAGAATAAGGATGATTTGATGACCAATGATATATACAAGCAGCGGTTAAGAGACCTCAATGCCGAATACCAAGACATCGTTAAGAAAGCACAGAGCGACATTAACGAATATAAGGAGGCGGGTATTATCGCTAGCACGGATAACTTCAATCAGAGTGCCACGGCAAAGAGCATGGCAAACATATCCTATGACCAAGCCAATTCGCTTGTCGGAATAGGCATATCCACACAAGCTGCCGTTGAGCAGTCTCGTGAGAGGTTGGATATTATCAATACCCGCTTTGATGAAATGTTTATCCATATGAGAGAGAGCTATGATGTAGCTGACGACTCGAGGGATATCCTAGCGGGCATGGCTATCCATGTGGAAGAGATTAGGGACGGCGTGGTTGATACCCTCGTGCCCCGTATCAAGAACATGGATTCGGAACTATCAAGAATAAGAAAATACGTAGAGGAACAATAGTATGGATGATTTGTATATTAATTCTTTAGGCGCATATACAACATATAAGGTGCGCATGGGTAGAGGGTTTATTGATGCCATTGAAGCGGGCGTACCCTTAAAAGACCCTTTGGAGAACTCATCACGGCTAGAACATGGCGTAAGGATGATAGTCACAAGGAAGAAGGATAAACGTAACGTTACGCTGTCCTTTAACGTCCATGGTAGGACAAAGGCTGAGTACCTTACCAATAAGGCGGCTTTCGAGAACGCCTTGTATAATGGCGTGGTGACAATGCAGATAGCGGGGCGTACAGAAGTGTACCACCTTGTATATACGGGCAAGAGTGTGAGTTACAAGCACTCGTACAACGGAGTGTTTGGCGTTATCACGTGTGGCTTTGTCGAACCCAACCCTTCAAATAGAACAGCACAACCAAATACCAATGTAATTACAATATAATTTTTTCTCGTTTTACTTGATAATTTTTTTGTACGCCGCCCTTGTCTGTGAAGATAGGGGCGGTTCCTTAATTAATGTTAAATTTAATAATATTTTTGCTCAGAAAGTTGCAAATTAAAATAAAAAGTGCTATCTTTGCACCATGAAAGTTCAATTAGAGCGTGAGACACACGTTAGAAAACTGTGATAGATATATGGATTCAACAAGTAAAACGAAGTTTGTGTCAAAAGCCGACTTGGTAGAGGGGATAGAGAAACTAAGAAGTAACGTTGATTTATCCACAAGACATGGGCAGGGGATGGCGGATGCTTATTTTGCAATAGAAAAATTCATCGACACCCTTGAGGCAAAAGACGATTCCTTTATCAAGAAGGCTTGTAAATGGCTGAAAAACTCAACCTATGGTTATCTGACAGAAAAATGGGGTGAAACCGAACTTGACAGAGAAACATTGGCTGCTGATTTTGAAAAATATATGAAAGGGTAAAGTTATGGGATTTAAAAAAGGGCAAAGTGTCTATATAGCATCAAGTGATAGTAGGCGGAGAGGATTTAACGCTACAATCACATCAATTGGTAGCAAATACATAACGGCTACAGATGAATATGGTAGAAAATACAAGTTTGACAAAGAGACATATTATTGTGTTGATTGGTCTATATACCACCTTGAAGAAAGCGAGGTGGCGTATAAAGCAAGACTTGTCCGAGAAGAGAAACTACGTTTTATTAGAAATAATATACATCGTCTTGGTGGCGTTCTTTTAGAACACGAGATTGATGGCATATACAACAGATTAAAGCAGTATGGAGAATAAGGCTATGAAAAAAGAAGCTCCAAAGAAATTGTATTATGCACCATATGGTGATATAAGAGAAAACCATCCTATAACGGATAATGATATTGAGTATATCCGCACCGATGCTTTTATCAAGAAGGCATGTGAGTGGATTAATGATAATGCTAATGAGTATTGGGACACAGAATTTGTTGACAGTGGTGTAATGGCAGAAGACTTTAAAAAGTATATGAAAGAAGAGTAAGGTATGATACAGAAATACAAATTTACGATTATAGTTATCTGCATCTCCATATTTGTATTTGGTGCAGTGGCTAATTACAAAACCACAAAGTCATTTGATGCCAAAGTTTATTCTGTTAATGTGCAACAGAACACTTATGGTGACAAAGAGGGCTTTAGTACAAGTTATTCGTACATCGTTGGGACGAGTAGGGGCACTTATAGCATATCTCCAAATGGCATATTTGCTTCTAGTAGTTTCGGCACTCTCGAAAAAGATAGCACATACCACTTTTTTACAAGAGGTGTGTCTATTCCTCTGATTGGGGTTTATCCATATATTATAACAGCATATCCAAAAGAATAGTAATTATGGCAAAGTATATATCGTTGGACGCTGTATTGGCAGAGATAGAAAAACGAATATCTCGCAATAAAGAACGTAAAGAATGGGAAGATATACCAGAGAAAAGACATCAACTAATAATTGAAGGTCAATTGCTTGGTGAACTTAAACATTTTCTTGACTCCCTCGAAGTGAAAGAGGTTGATTTAGTTAAAGAGGCAGAAAGATTTGTTCAAACAAAAGAATTTATTGAAAACAAAGAAAGTCCTGTAATATTAATTGCAAGACATTTCCTTGAACGTGGATTAGCATTACAGAAAGAGAAATAGATTATGGCAAAGATTGATGGTAAGTATGAGCAGTTTTGGACTGAAAAATTGCTTGAACAGATAAATTCTGAGGATAGTATTACGAAACGTCACCACCTTATTAGTAGGTATCTTTATCAGAGGGACAAACAAATCGAAAAGATTATCGCTAACATAGAAGATGATGATATAGACCTCTCTATGGTAATCGAACAGTTATGGGAAGATTTGCAGCTTGCTCATGAGCAGATTTTATATACACTGGTTAGAAGTGATTTCTATGCCAAATACAATAAGTTAGATAAGTGGGATGGTAAATTTAAAGGTTAGATTATGAAAAAGTATATAGACAAAGACGCTTTATTGGCAGAGATAGAGAAGCTTGAAAAAGCTTTGAAAAACGCTTGCAACCCAAATCCGTTTGGTAGTATGGAAGAGTGTATGACCGCTGCCGAATTACAAGCCTTGGGTGTGGTAAAAGAGACTATTAACACCCTTGAAGTGAAAGAGGGTGTTGCAAAAGAGGGCGTTGTTACGTCCGATAGTTACATCAAATTCTCTGATGATACTTGTGTGGATTATGACCCGTCTATGCAGATGCACCCAGCCTTCAAGGGATTAAGGTTTGGTGATAAGGTAAAGGTTTTTGTTACAAAAGAATAATAGTTATGGGAAAGTATATTAGCAAGGACGCTTTGTTAGCTGAGGTAGAAAGAAAAAAAGATATTTGCCAAAAAGTTGTGTTGGACTTGCGAACTCAAGAAAACAAAGGTTATTATCTAGGTAAAGCAGAAGCGTATTCTGAAATGATAGAGTTAGCCAATACTCTTGATGTGAAAGCTTGTGTCTATGAGGCTATCTACAAGTGTAATGATACGCCGTATAAAGAGAGAAAGTTTTTCTCTACCTTAGAGTATGCAGAAGAGTACACTAAGGATTTCAAGGACGTGGAGATTATCGAACATAGAGTATTTTGATTATGGCAAAGTTAGAATATTATGACGTTTTCAAAGCCCCGTTCAAGGCTGATGAGAATTGCTGTTACATTTGGTGTAATGGCGGTACACAAGTATGCTTTGACGTGATGGACGAGCGGGATGCAAAGCTTGGTGAGCGCATTGCTGACTGCCTTAATTACGTACATAATGCTAAGGGGTTTGATGACATCGGCATCAGTGCTGACGGGCAGTATATATGTGATGGTCACACTCCGTTGCTGTGTGTCCGTGGTTGGGGTATGCTTACGGGTACGGGCGGATATAACCTTTCCGCTGAAGAAGCCGCAAGACTGCAAAATGATTTCGTTGAGTTTGCTGCATCACGTCTTGGTTATCGTGGTGATAAGCAAAAGAGCGCAGACGATGGCAGAAAGCAGCTTAGTGACGAAATAAAGATGCTGAGAGAACAGATAGCCAAACTGCAGAGCGACACCATGGACGAAAACAAGAATTTCCGTTCGTTCTTTGATGAGGGTAGGTACAATGCCTTGTCAGAGGTTGATTGTTTGCTTGACAGCATGGATGGTGAGCGGTTAGAGGGTATTGAAAAAGAGGTGGCTGAAGGTTTTGTAAGTCGGCTGAACAGAAAGCGAACTCCTATCGTGCTGCGTGGTGAGAAGAAAGCAGCCTTTGAGAACGAGTTTAACACGTTATGGCAGACAATAAACTGCCTACAATTTGCACATGTGGCAAAGCATATCGTTAAGCAGTTGTGTTTGGATTTTGCTGCGTGGGGCGCAAACAACCTCAAAGATGAATAAATAACATGGATGCAGTTACAAAGATATACAGAGAGATAGAAAGGCTGCGGCTAAAGGTGATGGGGCTTAAGTCCGATTTTGCAGTCGGGCAGAAGGCGGTTTTAACGGAGTTGCTTGGATTCATTGAGCAGCAAAACGAGCGACCAACCGATGTGTGGCATAAGGCTACCGAAGAGCCATCCGCAAAGAACGAGTGCCTTATCGTTAGTAAATATGGCAAATATGTTTGTATCTATGCTAACGGGCTCTTTTATACGGGTTGCGTGAGCGAGTGTTGCATTAATTGCAAGCTTAGTGATGTACTTTCTTGGGCGAGAACTGAGGATTTATTAAAACTATAAGTTATGAATGATATAATAAAACCAATTGAGGAAATGACTCAAGAAGAGGCGATAGCCGAAGGAAGAGGACTTGAGTGGTGGGGTGCTGTTTTGAAAAAACGTGCATCCAAACATAATAGAACAAAAGAATAGCGAGTTATGAAAGACAAAGTACAGAAAATCCGTGAAGAGGTTGTAAGACTGCATAACTTACTACCAACTATGGATGGTGATAACATTTCCGTAAACTATGCAGATAGAATTTGCACCACATTGGAAATGTATATCGACTCCATAGAAGATGAGCCTGTAAGCGAGGAACAAGTTAAAGAATCACTTGTTTCTAAACATGATGATAAAACGTGTAAAGAAAATGGCAATTCCTTAACACAAGAGCCTGTAAGCGATGAATTAGACAAGGCGGCAAGGGAAGATGCTAAAGTCGTGAGGTCTGATGATACCGAAGTAGGGTATAACCTTGATAGGTACAGCGGCTTTATTTCGGGTGCTGAGTGGCGTTTGGCACAGATGATGAAAAAAGCTGTTGATGGGCACGCTACTTTTGAGTTTTATGGGATTGAAGGAAAAGCCTATGGAACTATTGC
>AUXO010916378.1_pt1 | contig 10023 bp, 5 predicted proteins | sample 768731 | NCBI WGS metagenome assembly AUXO01 (sample SAMN02715735, study PRJNA202380) | gut metagenome | biome: sheep rumen | host: Ovis aries | place: New Zealand: Palmerston North | reverse complement strand
CCTACATCTCCTACTCCAAGTCCGTCTACATTGATGCCATTTGCTTGTATATGATCTACAACTTTTGCTTCATCTTCACAGATTTCGAGCACATCACCTATCTCAAGAAGAAGACATTTATCTTTATCTACACCTACTGCATGAGCTATGTCTGCCGCTTCTCTTCTATGTCTATATTCACCGTGGATAGGTATAGCATATCTTGGGCCTACAAGAGTATATATAAGTTTTAACTCTTCTGCACAAGCATGCCCTGATACATGAGTATCTTGATAAATGACTGTCGCATGTCTTCTATATAATTCATCGATTATCTTATTGATTGCTTTTTCATTGCCAGGTATTGGACTTGATGAAAGTATAACCACATCATCTTTTTTAATAGTGACTTTCTTATGTGTGCCTTGAGCCATACGAGAAAGTGCTGCCATAGATTCGCCTTGACTACCTGTAGTTATAATTACAGTTTTAGCTTCAGGATAATTTTTTAGCATGTCTACATTTATAAGTGTCCCTTTTGGCACATCAATGTAACCAAGTTCCGTCGCTATATTGATGATGTTGATCATGCTTCTGCCTTCTATCACAACTTTTCTGCCATACTTTGTGGCAGTATTGATAATCTGCTGAACCCTATCAACATTTGATGCAAATGTAGATACTATGATACGATTGTGATCATATTCATTAAATATTGAATCAAAGATTTTGCCCACAGTCTTTTCACTCATTGTAAAGCCTTGCTTCGTTGCATTCGTCGAATCAGAAAGTAGGGCCAGAACCCCCATACGACCAATCTCTGCAAAATGCGGAAGATCTATACTATCCCCAAAAACTGGTGTATAATCTATCTTAAAGTCTCCAGTATGCATAATGATACCGGCTTTTGTATATATGGCAAGAGCTGCCGAATCTGCGATACTATGATTAGTCTTTATAAACTCCACATATATATTTCCAAGTTTTATAACATCAGAAAAATTGACAGTATTTAATTTGTATCCAACTATATCATGTTCTTTTAATTTTCCCTCTACTAATGCAAGGGTGAGCTTTGTGCCATAAATTGGCATATTAAGTTCTTTCAATATATATGGTATAGCTCCTATATGATCTTCATGACCATGGGTTAAAACCATACCTCGAATCTTATTTTGATTTTTCTTTAAATATGATACATCTGGTATAACCAAATCTACACCGAAAAGATCTTCTGATGGAAATGCATTCCCGCAATCTATAACAACTATGTCGTTTTCATCTTCTATGACAGTTATATTCATACCTATGGCATTTAGGCCACCAAGAGGTATGATTTTCACTTTTGCATTTTTTCTTGGGTTATAATTTTCAAGAAACTTTCTATTTCTTGCCGTCATTCTTTCTGTAAACGACATATTTTTATCATTAGTATGAGGATTGGTGTGAACTTTATCTACTTTTTGATGATTTTGATTATTGTGTGCTAATTTATCAGGGTTTTTCATCTGCTTTTTATTTTTTTGTTGATTATTTTGTTTGGTGTTATTTTGCTTGTTGTCATTTTGTTTCTTTGATTTTACAAAAGAACTTTTTCTGCTACCACCAGCGTTTTGTTGAGTTTCTTTTACATCAGCTGTTTTTTTCATATTTTTATTAAAATATTCTTCAAAGTTTTTTAATTTAGTGTTCTCCATTTATTACTCCTACATTAGTATATTGTAACGGGCTCGCACCCCAAGGGCACTTTGTACCCCAAGAGTACTTTGTCGCTTCGCTCGGGCGTCGCTTCCGCTCGACGAGCTCGCTTCGTAAGCGCTCGGGCGCAGTGCTCGCCCCTACAATCTTTTTCACTCGCTTATATAATTTTATTATCTTTTTAAGTCTATGTCATCTTTTAGCATATTTTCAAAGACATCAAAGATGCCATCTGCTTCGTCACTTGGCACTACTTCATAGTCGACATAATCGCTGCCTGTAGCCGTTACTTCTTTTAATATGTAGCAATCTCCTTCTTCTTCATCGGCTGATTCTACATCAGCAACCAAAAGATATGTAGTCCCGTCTACTATAGTTTGGTCGATAACTTCAACTTCTATGTCACCGTCATCACTTGATAAAGTTATAATATTTTCTTTTTTCACGCATGTTCTCCTTGTCTATAATCAGATAGAATTATCTCTGCTGCAACTTGATCGATATAAAATTTTTCATCTTCTTTTTTTATACCACGTGTTGAAAGCAACTCTCTCGCCTCTACTGTCGTAAGTCTCTCATCTTGGAAACTGACACTTACATCTATCTTGCTATCTTTTAATTTATTTTCGAGCATCTTCGCAAAAACTTTTACTTTTTCTACTCGTTCACCCTCTGTGCCATCAAAATTGAGTGGGTATCCTATAACTATTTCTGTAATATTTTCTATCCTAATTAAGTCAACAATTTCTCGTAAACTTTTTCTCAACACATTGGCTTTTTTTCTATAAATTGTCTTATATGGATATATGAAATCTTTATCCACATTAAAAATAGCGAGACCGATTGTGTAGTCTCCATAATCAATACCTAAAACTTTTTTATTGCTCACTGACAATTACAATAGGCAAACCTTAAATCTCTTTAAAATTGTGATCAATGTATGAGCGGACAAGTTCCTCGACAAGTTCATCGCGCTCTACTTTAGTAATAAGAGATCGTGCACTATTAAAGCTTGTGATGAAAAGTGGCTCGCCTGACATGATATACTGCACTATCTGATTGGTAGGATTATATCCTTTCTCCTTTAAGGCAGCATAAACTTTCGCGAGAATTTCTTTTACATCGACTTCTTCAGTTGGCTGGTCGCCTCTTTTATAAATTATCTGGGTTACATCATTGTTCATAAGAAGTATCCTCAAAATTTCTTTTATTTCTCTATGCTAAAATAGCATTAATTTCTTCTCTAACCTTTTCCTTATCAAAACTCATTCCAGAAGCTAGGTATGCTTTCAATGTATACATAATCTTATCTTCAATAGATATTTGGTCAGAAATATTTTTTATTGTTCCTCTTTTAAAATCGTCATAAGTATAATTATCCTTCATTAAAAAACACCCTCCTTTCACTTTGATTCGCCTTTCTTGTAGTCGCCTCATTAAAATCAACACCATGCTTTATTATATTCTCTTGATTCTTATTGTTATCCCACTCAAACTTCAATGCACATCCTCTTAATGCTATCTCTTACATACGCTTAATTACTTCCTCAACAAGTGGGATGAATCGTTTTTCAGCAGCATTCGCAGCAGCAAGAACTTTTTCGTGGTCGACAGCCTCTTGATGTCCAGTAAGTCTTTCTACATCTGTGATGAGACTTATGCCACACACTTTCATTCCCATATGGGCTGCAGCTGTCGCTTCAACTACTGTACTCATACCTACGGCATCTGTTTTTATATAGTGAAGAAGTCGAACTTCCGCAGGTGTCTCATAAGCAGGTCCTGTTATCTGTGTATAGACACCTTCCTGAAGCTTTACGCCTTGCTCTTTCCCCACTTCCTTTATAAGATTTACATACTCTTTAGTATATATCTTTGACACATCTGGAAATCTATCTCCGAATTCGTCTATATTCTCACCAATAAGTGGTGATGTCACGAAATATGATATGTGATCAGTTATAATCATAAGATCACCTATTTCAAATGTATCATTCATACCACCTGCTGCATTTGAGAGAAAAAGAGTTTTCGCTCCCATCATCTTCATAAGCCTTATAGGGCGGACAACCTCTGTGGTGGTAAATCCTTCATAGTGATGAACTCTACCTTGCATGCAGACCACTTTCTTATCCCCGACTTTGAAAAACAAGAATCTATTTTTATGGCCTACGACTTTTGATATAGGAAAATTTTTTACTTCGCTATAGTTTATCGTAGCATCAATAGTCTTATCATTTGGAAAATTTGAAAGCCCTGAACCAAGGACAAGTGCGATATCTGGTTCATAAGGAATCTTGTCTTTTATACTTTCAAGGCTCTCTTTTAGTAATTCGTATTCTTTGCTCATGGTTCCTCCTATTGGTTTTCACTTTCTGTGAGAGCTGCTACATTTTCACTCTTCTCTTTCTTATATACTAGGGCTCCTGTAGCTGAGTCAAATAGATATACAGTATTGTTTATTTCTTTTTCTCCTGTGAAAATCTCTCCTTGGTTAGCACCTGATTCATTGAAATAATATGTATTTCCTTTGTAATCAGCGAGTCCTGTTACCATCTTACCTTTATTATCAAAGAGATAATAATTCTTTTTATTTGTTGACGCTGACGGAACGGTATACACACCATCTACAAGAGGAGTAAAGAATCCGCCTGCTGTAGGAGTATTAAACTCCCAATGATTTGTATTTGGCTCATAAACCCATACACCTGCATTGACATCTACTATATCAGATTCACTTGCTACTCTACCTGCTGAATCAAATATATAGTATTTATTATCTATGATAACAGGTATATTCCATAGAAGTCCCTCAAACTCATCTTTGAAATCCATCAAGTAATACTTTGCTGAACCTTTATTGCTTAAAAGATTAAGTTTTGCTTTTTCTCTATCAAGGTAGAGACTCTCGGTCATGTAGTCAGTAACCACAAATCCAGTTCTGACTTTTCCTTTCTCGTCAAATCCAAAGAAGAATTTATTTGGCTCTTCTGCATTTGACAAGTTCACTTTATAGAATCCATTGATAATCCTTAAATGCTTGTCATCATTTGGTATTGTCATGTACCTCGATTTATATTGATTGTCTGAAAGGAATGCTTTTGCAAGTGGTGATTCTTTATTCAAGAGAAGTCCTGCCCTTTCATTATTTTCATAAATCCATTGTACATCTGTCGTATATAAATCATTTTCTACTACAAAGTCCATCTTGGCAAGATTTTGTACAACACCTCCACCACCGCCACCAGTAGTACCTCCATTTCCACGTGGATAATATGGATAATATGGATAATTATTATTTGAAGATCCTACTACCCACATAGCATAGAGTCTTATAACTTCATAATGATCCATGTTGAATGTCATAGGTTTTCTATTTGGTATTACTAGAGATCTTCTACTTGCGTCTTTCATTATAGCATCTGCTTCAGTTGGAGTATATGATGCTGTAGCCCAACCAACAAATGTATAACCTGATGCACTATAAGCATTTGCAGTGAGTGGCTGACTTACGCCCTCTGTAAAGCTTTGAGTTGCCATAGTTCCTGTTACTGTGACACCACTTGGTGCATTCTTTTCAAATACTACATCATAGTCAAATAATGTCCATGATCCTTCAAATGACTTCGATTCAGCAAACATGTATGTACGATCATAGTAGAAATTACCATCAACTTTATATCCAAGGAACTCTCTATGAGTCATTGTTGCTGGCCATGATGGTGATGCTGGATATGGTGTTATAGGTTGACCATATTGAACTGTTATGTTCTTGACAGTTGTACCATCAGAATATGTACCACCATTTGCCTTAAATGTAGCTACATATGACACAGGAGCCGTCTGCATATTTAATGTAATTACTGTAGTAGTGTCATTTATTAGGTCAAAGTCTGATACGTCTATAATTTCATTTCCTTGATACTCTCTTCTTGTAGAATCTTGTGGTGAAGTATAATAATATGTGTATCCAAGAGGTACATTTGTAGCAGTCTTAAGTCTTCTTGTGCCTGTATGCATCAAACTATCACTTGCTACTACTACTCCATTTTCTACATAATTTATAGTATATTGCTTTTCACCCCAAGTAGTATAAAGTCTTACAGTCTCACTATGTCTTCCTAGTCTACTTACTGTCGCTCTATCTGTATATACTGCAACTCTTGCATCTTCACTTGTATCCCATCCAAGGAAGTTGTAACCTGTCCTTCTATATTGATTTGCATCCAGTTTAAACTCACGATTAAATGGTATATCATTTATAGTTGCCATGTTGCCACTTGTAGCATCTACTCCAACATATGCAAGATCATAATCTCCTTCTATCCAACCAACATATACAATCGTGTCATTACTAAATGTAACATGTGAATAAGTACATATCGTCACTTTATCTTCTTTCAGCCAATCATTATAGTAATATCCTGGACGAAGAGCTGTAGGATATTTTATTCTACTACCATATTTTAATGGTGCAGTAATTCTTTGCATGCCATATATAGTACCATCGTTTCCATCAAATGTCATATCTACTGATTCTATATCAAGAACCCATATAGCATATAAGTCAATATGTGTCTTTCTACCTTCGCCAATATATACTTCATCAGCATCATTCTTATCATAGTAGTCTACATCATATACATCTGAAGCAGATGATGTAGTCCAACCACTGAATAAGTACCCTACTACAGAGAATGTACTTGGACGTAATGTCTCTCCTCTACCATATGTGAAATTCTGATGTGCTACATAATCATTTACATCATTTGAGTGGTATGTGATAGAATATCTTGCTGAATCCCATACAGCATATAGATGTACAATATCTCCATCTATAGATGACAGATTAGATGCTGTAGCTCCTGCAACATAAACCACATTGGTATCAGCAGGTCCTTTTGACCAACCTACTATAGTATAATCTTGTCTTGGGAATATTGCATCATCTTTTATCCTATAGTCATCATCATATCTAATATCTCTATCATTATCATATGTCCTACCAGAGCCATCATTTGCATGATATACAACATTATATTTTATCCTATCACCCCACTCTGCTGTAGCTTCAAAGTCTCCATCAAAGTTACATACTGTAGGAAGAGTTACTGTTGTACTTCCACTTGCCCATCTATTAAACTTATAGCCAGTGCGAACTATTGTGATAGGGTCTATTGCTTCACCATCTCTATAGCCTTTTCTGTATTCAGCTGCTCCATTCACAAGACCACCATTTCCATGAAGGATGAGCGTACCTCGTATAGCATTTGGATCAATCCAAGTTGCATAAAGATCAAGAACTTGAGTATAAGGTTCTGATGTACCGCCTATTGACTGACCATCAGAATATACACTACTTGATGTAGAAGTTAATGCCCAACCATTGAAGTTATATCCAGCTTTTACGAAAGATATGCTTGCAAGTTTATGAAGCTCTCCATAAGTTGCTATCTCTGGGCTCATAGAACCACCTGTAGCACCATTTGCATGGTAATTTATAGTGTATCTCTTTGGTGTCCAAGAACCAACAAGAGTTACTTCTCCGTCTTTTACTCCAGTAAGGTTCATAACTCTCTCGCCACCATGATATACGGTATTCGTGCCACTAAGAGTCCATCCATTAAAGTCATATCCATCTATATTAACGTCTGTATCGTTTACAATATATGCCTCATCATAAGTTGCTATTTCTGGTGGTATGATAATGCCTGTGCCACCCGTATTGTATTTTACTGTATAGTTATAAGGATCCCAATTTGCATATAAGTGTACTCTTGATTCTTCCCATTCTGTATATAACCATTTATCTGTAGGATTGAGAACACTTGTAGTAGCAGGGCTTCCTACCTTGTAATTGACAAAGTCATATCCAGTACGAGTTGGTTCATATTGATTTGCATATTCATTGTATCTTGCATACCATCTTCTCTCAACACTTCCGTCATCAAATTCGCCACCTTCTGCATGAAGAGTTGTTGATGTCAACTTACCTTCCCACCATGGCACAATATTTGGCATAACTCCAGTTGCATTTATATCATACTCTTCAAGGAAGTCTTCATCGATTGTTACTTGCTGATAAAGGAATGCTTTCACTACACGACCATCTAGACGAGTATACTGCCATCCCATATGCTCATAATGAGGTTTTGTGAGAAGCTCACTACTCCAGTGTCCTGTTTCACCCATCTGAAGATTGAGTATTGGCTTTGTTGGAGTCTCACCTCCAAAGAACTGGTCTGCCACTATTCTATGTTGATGTTCTTCAGAATCTGCTCCAAAGAAGGCTGAACTCATGAGCGAACTTGCACCAAAGCCAAAGAATATATTCATCTTTTTCCATACAGCATACAAAGTAATAGTTCCTGTTCCAGTAAGCTTACTTACCTCTTTATTATTGGTATATACTACTGTCTCGGCTGCAGGATTCGTATCCCAACCTTGGAATATATATCCAGGCTTTCTAAATGTATTTGGAAGCAAGTTGAATCTATCGTTATAAGAATGTAAATTGTTATCAATCATAGAGCCTGACTTTGCACCATTGCCATCATAGAAAACTCTATACTCACGAGGGATCCAATCAGCTGTCACTACTGTCGATGTTGAGATTCTTATAGTTTCATCTATTGCTGAGCCATCAAGTTTCTTATATCCATTGAATATGAATCCATCATTCTCTATAGACAATTTCTTAAAGTACTCTTTGGTAGTAACGAGAGTATATCTTGTCACACCTTTTATGTGTCCGCCTTTTGCATTGTATACTACAGTTACAACATCGTTTTCATCTGCCCATACTGGATATAATGAAACTTCCGTCCTATTTTCATTTTCTATGATATGATCTATCTCATCTCTATCAAGATATGCTATGTCGCCATCTGATCTTGTAGCCCATCCAACAAATTTATATCCATTCTTTGTAAATAGATTTTCTTTTAACTTTTCATTTTCACCATAATGGTATACTTCTGTTGGCATTGATCCATTAGCGCCATTGCCTTTATACTCTATTGTAACTTCTTTTTCTTCCCAGACAGCATAAAGATTTACTACTTTTTGTGAGAAGTCTATAACCCCATCTGTTGTATTCCAATAGGTCTCATCTACAAAGAAAGTATCACCTGTACCATCTTTCTTCGTATTCCATCCTACAAAATTGTATCCCTCTCTCTCATATCCTATGTCTTTTATATTTTTATAACTTTCATAATCTTCGTAAGTTACAGATTCTGATGATACAACATTTCTATCATCATTTGAATAATATACTACGCTATATGTTGATGGTGTCCACTCTGCTCTTATCTTGTGTGAACGATCATCTTTACACAATCCTCCAAATTGATAAGGTACAAAAGTCCTATTAGCAGCTCCAAAGACACCACCTGAAGTAGGTCTACTATCAATCAATATGCTCCATCCTGACAGTTTATATCCTCTTCTATATGCAGTTGGCTCTTCTATGATATCTCCAATTCTATATAGAATCTCTGCTTCTACTACTCCATATACATATCCACCATTTCCATCAAATATATATTTTGCTGGATATTCTGCAGGATCTACCCAATTTGCATAGAGCGTTATCTCTTCTTCATATGCTTCTTCTGGGTTTATAATTCCACCTATTACATAGGAAATAGGTTTACCTTTTACAATTGACCAGCCTTGTGTAAATGCATCATCACTTATATGTGCAAATCCAATGATTGGCAGTTTTAATTTATATGGTATATCTATAGGCATTGCATCAGCAGGTGATCCATCAGGTCTATCTACGCCGCCAAGCACTCTAAATGTAAGTCTATAATTCTTTGGTTGCCATTTTGCTACAGCAAGTATTTCTTTATCATCTTTATGAGATAAGTTAGAAACTGTAGCTTTGTCAGCATATGACTTCGTACCTATAGTCCATCCATCAAATGTATAGCCTTTTCTTGTATATTGATTTTCTGCAAGCTGTACTTCTTCATCATATGATGCTTTTGTTAAAGGCATAGCTCCGACATTGTCTGCGCCATTACCATCATATATAATACTATATTCTATAGCTGTCCAGCTTGCTATAAGTGTCTTGCTCTTGCCATATGTCCAAGTATCTGCGCCAGAAGCACCATCTACAAAGTAGTCAACAAATTTATAACCTTTTCTTGTAGGTTCTATATAAGGTATGACACCATCTTTCTCAATCATAAATGATCTTCTATCAGTACCATCATCAAAATGACCGCCATTTGCATCAAGTGTTGCATACATAGTTGTGTCTATGTCGTATACTGCTTCTAACTCTACATATGATCTTGTTGGTACTTTGAAGTTACTTGTGTCAACTGATAC
>AUXO015005438.1_pt1 | contig 10024 bp, 5 predicted proteins | sample 768731 | NCBI WGS metagenome assembly AUXO01 (sample SAMN02715735, study PRJNA202380) | gut metagenome | biome: sheep rumen | host: Ovis aries | place: New Zealand: Palmerston North | reverse complement strand
CGAATCTGTCTTTTTGGGACAAGGTTTCTATCGCCATTCATATATTCGAGGACATAGTTGTTGTTGTCATAGCCAGTGATGAAAAACTGGAAAGAGTCATTTTTATATACTGCAACCTTTTGCTGTAGACTCATGTAGTACTCAAGGTCTCTATCTGTGACACCGGTGACATTTAAGATGAGCATAGTGTCGTCTTTAATATATATATTTTCTTCAAAACCTTCAAGGTTATTAAGTATTGAGTTATCTTGCTTTAGGTATGAGACATTGCCCTTATTGGCACGATTGTAGCAAGTGATACGATCGTTTAGTTTTACATAGCCATAGTTGTCGCGGATTTCATTTACGGCATCTGACAAGACTTTGATTTTACTTACGAGATTGCCACTATCATACACATAGTATAGTAGCTCTTCTTCATTGGCAGAGAAGAGAGCAGGCTCTTCAATCTGCCTACGAGAGATACCATTACTTTTTTTGTATTCAAGTTTTTTTCGTCTATTTGTGATAATCTCAAAATATCCTATACGAAGCTTATCTTTTGTAAACTCTTCTTTATAAGGAAATTTGATTTCGTCATTTGCAAAATAGTTATTGAGGATGACATCATTGGTTTTATATGTGTAGTGAGATCCTGTCCGAGTATATTTATTGAAGCGAAGAAGATTTTGCTGGTTGACGAAATTATAGAAGTAGTATTCATTTTCCTTAAATACATCTTCGTTGCCATTTACAGCATTACTTACTTTTATTTCTCGACTTGGACGCCCTATAATCTTACCTGCTTCTCGCCATATGTCATCATCACTAAAGACACCATAGAAAAGGTCGTCGTTCATAAAAGTCACAACTTCTATATATTCATCACCTTTTGCTTCTATAGTAGATATGCGACCATCATCTATGTTGTAGATATTGATTTGCTTTGATACACCACCTTTGTCGTTGTTGAATGCGAAATATTTACTATTGGTGCTTGCTGCAAATTTTGTCTCTTCAAAACTATCGGCAAGAGTAAGCATCTCTGATGTGTCGATATTTATTGAGTACACTTTGTTGTAACTCTTAAATATAAATTGATTATTCTTAAAGACGCATAGCCTACTTATGTCATACTTTAAGCTTTGGAAAGTAGTATATACAGGAAGGAAAATATTTTCTACTGAAAGGTTGGTTTCAGAACTGTAGGTAAATATTCCTATACCCATATTTCCTTCATTTCTTCCAGATGAGTTGTAACCATATACTATGTAGACAACTTCTCCAGTATCTGACACACTCATGATTTTTGTAGCATAATTTTTTGGGATACTTTCAAAAGATGCACTATCATCTATCTTATAAGAGAAGACGCTTGTCATAGTTTTCTCTTCATCATCATAGATGTAGACTTCATTTTTTTTGCAAAAGGCAAAATATCTTTTGTTGTCAGACTCCATTTTTTCAAGGTTTGATGGGTCGGTAATCCCAAGATAAAATCTATTTTTGGTATCGTCATAAGGAGAGTTTTGAAGATTCAAAATCTCTTCTGTGTGACGGTTAAACTTCATATAATACCATCTATATTCGTCCCAGCGCAATACATACTCGTCACGGTTGATGTAGAGATCTCGATTTTTGGTTTTAGTACTTTCTGTAAGATAGTGGACGGCGATATTGTAGCTATATTCTTGTGCTTGAAATATATCATAGTAGTATTCGGAGATTCTTTTCATGCCTGTATCAGCAAATGTCATCTGTTCAAATGATTGTTGTAAGGTCACACTATACATTTCTCGCATATCTCTATTGGCACTTGTCTCAAAATATTTTACAAGCTCTGATGCTGATGCGACGCTAAAAGTTTTTTCTGTGTAGTCAGTAGCCATATAGAGAGCATCTATTATATTGGTACGAGTTCTACTTATAATATTGGTAAAATAATATATATCTCGACCATCGACATTTAATTTTATAGTAAGTAGATAAGAAGAATTGGGCCGTATAAGATTTTGAATATTGAGAGAAATTTGAGTCTCGTCATTTCTTTTATCATAACTTTCATCAGGAATCTCAAGTCTTGATCTCTCAAGTAGAAGGTTGCTCGTCCTATCACGGACTTCATAGTTTAGAAGATTTAAGTCGTTGTTATTGTTTTTTATAAGAAGTTTAAGGATTCTTCCCTTGTCAAGGACTGAAATCGTGTCATTGGATACGATATTGTAATTTTCACTTGTAAAGCCGCGCATCTCATTGACTTTGTAGTCGTTTTTTAGTTGATATATCACGGGAAATGAAGGGTTTAAGTCTTCATCATAATATATGGTAGTAGGATTTAGGTTGTTGTAAGTGTGCATAAGAAAAGTGACAAGTGATATGATGAAAATAATTACAGCAAGAACATAAGGGTTAATCCCCTTAAAGTGAGCAAATCTTTTTAAGAAAAAGTTTTTTAAAAAACTAAATATTTTCATACTTGTCTTTCTGGCCTAAAGCAATCTTTAGTGCAATTTCTTCTTCTGGTCCGAGCTTTGTATTGGTAGTTCCAACTTCTATCTCTTTTATAAAGATGATAGTGCCATCACCATGACTTTGGCAAGTGATGACAAAACCAGAACTCATGAAATCAAGTAGAGCAAGAGTGAAAGATCTTTTTCCAGTCTTTTCTTCAAATGCATCATATCGGTGGAGACCTATCTTTTGAAAAGATCTCTTGGTGATACGATTGAGTTTTTTGATGCTTTCTTTATTTTTCTTATTGTCTTCAACGAGAAAATCTAAATCATTTTGAAGGCTCACAAAAAAATCTTCCAAAGTTTCTGCATCTTTTCCTTTCATAAAGATCTCAAATCTTTTCTGCAAGCGACTATAATTGCCAAAAGAGATGACAGAAAATATGATAGCTGCGATAGACACAAATATCATAATTATAAATATGATCATTATAATAGTATTTTCTAAAAACATATGTGCTCCTTATGATATAGAGTTAATAAGAAGGTAGATACGGTCAAGCTCTTCTTGGGTTTCATAGCGTATCTCGACGGTGCCAGCACTTTCGTTTTTTGGAATGATTTTTAAGGCAGCATTTAATTTTGTTTTCATCTGCTTTTCTATATCTTTTAATTGTATCTTAAGAGCTTTAAAAGAATCGGTCTGAAGACTTTTTTCTTTTTCTTTTCTGTAGTTTGCTAGCTTCTCAAGTCTTATTTTATCTTCAATAGCACGGACACTTAATTTATTTTCAACGACTTCTTTTGCAAGTTTATCACGAAATTCTTTATCTTCTATACTAAGGAGTGCTCTTGCATGTCCTTCTGTAAGGATGCCGTCTCTTATCATGTCGAGAAGCTTCCTATCAAGAGCAAGAATTCTTAAAGTATTGGCTACAGAAGAACGACTCTTTCCAACTTTTTCTGCCACATCATCTTGAGTGAAATCGTATTCGTCTATAAGAGCTTGGTAGCCTTCAGCTTTTTCTACGGCATTTAGGTCTTCTCTTTGCACATTTTCAAGGAGAGTCACAACTTTTCTCTCGTCGTCATTATACTCTTTCACGATGACAGGAACTTCTGTGAGGCCTGCGATTTTAGCAGCACGAAGTCTTCTTTCTCCTGCTATAACTTCATAGTGGATAGGTCCAACTTTTCTAACGACGAGTGGCTCTATGATGCCATAATTTTTTATGGACTCGGCAAGCTCTTGTAATTTTTCTTCGTCGAAAAATTTTCTTGGTTGGTAGAGATTGGCCTGAACAAAATTGATGTTGACAAGAAGTGGTTCGCCAGCAGGGGTTGACTCGCTAGATGGCACTTCTACTATCTTTTCAACAACTTTTTCTACAGGGACCTCAACAACTTTTTCCACGATTTTTTCTACGGGCACTTCAACTATTTTTTCAACGTATTGGATATTTTGAGAATTCTCTTTTTCTTGTGTCAAAACAGATGAGTCTGCCGATTCGGTTGCTGTGTTTACTTTTCCTACTCCGAAAATTTTGTCAAAGGATTTTCCGAGACCTTTTTTGTAATTTGTCATATGCACTCCTAATATGGGGCACCTCGAAAAAGTCTAAATTTTGACTTTTTCGAGTTATGGTGCCAGTTGGAACCCCTAAATTCGTCGCATTTTCGAAAAACAAGTTTTTCAAAATGCTTCTTTTTAGGGGTTCCATATAATTATTTACATTGATTTTATCGTATTGGTTGCTTAGTTTTTGATGGTAATAGTTTTATATGGTATAGATAGGTTTTCTTTGTCAAAAGCATCTTTATATCTCTCAAGAAGCCTATCTCTACAAGCTATGAAATCTTTACTTTCACTATATACTCTTATCGTGTATCTTATGCTACTTTCTGCATATTCTGATACTGCGATGTATATTTCTTTATCTTTTAGGACGAGAGGCTCACTATCTATGGCGCTCTTTATAGCAAGCTTCACTTTGTCTATAGGTGCGTCATAAGAAAGGTCAAGAACATGTGTGATCCTTCTTATAGGATGATTGGTAAAGTTTGTGACGGTTGAAGTACCTATAGTGCTATTGGTAAGGTAGATGTATTCTTCGTTGACTGTGGCGAGCTTTGTGTACATAAATGATATATCAAGAACAGTTCCTTCAACACCTGCAACTTGTATGTAGTCTCCAACTACAAATGGTTTATTGGTCAAGATGCTTATGGCGTTGGCAAGGTTTGATATGAGGTTTTGTACTGACAGAGATATAGCTAAACCAAGTAGAGAGAATATAGCAAGAATTGAATTGGTATTGATGCCAAGTTGACTTGCTATTATCATAAAGATGACAAAAAATAGTAAGACCTTCACAAATCGTATAGCAAGCTTTCGTAAACTATTTTGCACCTTTAAGTTTTGTAAAAGTTGACTTAAAAATTTTGTGATAAGCTGATATACGACTGCGAATATTATTATAGTAATAAGTGCCTTTGGAATCTGGGTGAGATCTGCTTCAACGGCATTATCCATCTCTTTTACAATCTCGACTGGGTTTGCAATAGTTAAGAATTGTGTCATCTCTTCGCTCCTTACGCTGTCAAATTGTTTCTTAAAATCTCGCCTGCGAGTTTTCTGTAGCGGTCAGCACCAACTGAAGAGCTGTCGTATTCAAGTATGCTTAAGCCGTTGCTTGGTGCTTCAGCGAGACGAATATTTCTTGGAATCATAGTTTCAAAAATGTAAACATCAGAGATATTTTCTTTAATCATAGCGACTACATCTTGCGCAAGACGCGTCCTTGCATCATACATTGTGAAGAGAAGTCCTTCTATAGTAAGATTAGGATTCATTCCACTACGGATAAGCTCGACTGCAGAGAGCACTTGCTTAAGACCCTCAAGAGAAAAGTATTCACATTGCACAGGAATTATACACGCGTCTGAAGCTACTAACGCGTTTACAGTTATAATACCTACAGCTGGGGGACAATCTATAAAGATAAAGTCATAATCATCTTTGACAAGGTCGACAACTTTTTTAAGTTCCAGTTCTCGATTTTCTTTGTTGAGAAGTTCTGTCTCAAGACTTGATAGTTCGATTGAGCCAGGGAAGACATCAAGATTCTTTTTTGCATTTCGGACGATAATATTTTTTGCTTGGTCATTGTTGTGAATTGCATCAATGATTGATTGGTCATCATCACCAAGCTCAACTCCAAGACCAGTTGTTGCATTGATCTGTGGGTCAAAGTCGATGAGTAAAACTTTTTGATTTGCTTCTGCAAGTGCAGCAGATAAATTGATGGCAGTTGTTGTCTTGCCAACACCACCTTTTTGATTCGTGATTGAAATTACCTTTGCCATAGTGTCCTCACATGTTTATAAATGATTATCGACATATAAATAATACTATGTCGAATGCTTAAAAACCACAACTTGTTAATTATAATAAAAAAGGAAGTATAAGTCAAGAGAACTTCCTTAAAAATGTTTCACGTGAAACAAAAATGTCTAAATTTTATATTTATAGTGGAGATTTGCCTGGGATACCAGGCTTTCTTGGATACTTTTTTGGTGTTTTTGATACTTTTTCAATCTCGAGAAGGCATCTTTTTGGCTCACCATCAAAAAGACTATAAGAATGTTTCACGTGAAACATTCCTCCAAGGGTTGAGATTGCACTCTTGCTTTCAGAGAGCTCTGCATCTATGTCATCCATCTTGTAAGCAATCATCTTGCCATCAACTTTTAGTGTCGGAAGAGAGTACTCTGCCAAGACAGAAAGCTTTGCTACACCACGAGAAAAGGCAAAATCAAAAGATTCTCTATATTGTAGATTGGCTCCGAAGTCTTCAGCACGCGTATTGATAATAGTAACATTTTGAAGACGCGGTTTGATTGACGCGTCGACCAAAGCTCCATTCGTGCTACTCTCGCCACCTACGCCGCTCATGCTACTTACACCACCAATGCCACACGCGTCACCACTTCCCTTACTTCCACATTTATCTTTATCTGACATGTCCATGCCAGCCCCAACATTTCCCGACGCGTTGCCGCCATAACCACCATTACCAGCCCCATTTCCTATCGACCTGTTGCCGGCATCACACCCCTTGCCAGATCCAATTTCATTCGACGCGTTGCCACCATCACTACCCTTACCATCACATTTCATCGACGCGTCTCCAACAGCCACATTTCTAATCGCTTCTACAGCTTCCTCAAGGAACTTAATTCGCTTCCCAAGGCTGTCAGTTAGCACAAAATCAACGTTTTTAAGGACTATCGCAAGTGGAATTCCTGGAAATCCAGCACCGGTGCCTATATCTACAGCCCTTATGGTGCCATTATTTCGAGCTTTTATCGCATCAAAATCATAAAATTTAATGAGCATGCAAGAATCTACGAAGTGTCGCATGATGATTTCTTCTGGATCGGTGATTGCAGTAAGGTTCATAACCTTATTTTTCGCGATGAGCATGTTCATAAAAATGTAAAAGCATAGTCTATCATCATCAGACAATTCGATTCCGATATTTTTTTTGAAATCGTCTTCAATTTTTTTTGAAAAAATTTTGTAATCCATTTTTTATTTTTAGAAAAAATTTTAGTGAGTAAGTTGTGAGTAATTTTAAAATTTCTGCTCACAAGGCCTAAACTTTAATTTTAACATAGTGAGAATAAAAAGTAAAGTTAGAAAATTTGAAAAAAATTTTTAGTAGGTCGCCTGGAGCTGTTAAAAAATATTTTTATTCAGAAGAGCTTGTAGCAAAACTCAAAAATTCAAAAATCCCTGATTCAAATTAAAAAAATACAAAAAAATTAAAAAAATGAAAAAAATGCCTTTTTAGCACGAAAAAAGTTTTAAGAATTGCTTAAGATTGCTTAAAATAAGCCTTTTTCGGTTGATAAAAGCTTCATTTTTTTATATAATTTTCACAGTGGAGAAGTCTGGCCATATGTGTTTTTTATGTGTGCAAATTTTTTCCAAAGATTGATTTATAAAATTAAAAAGGGGTTTCGTTATGAACAATCAAAAATTTAAAAGAGTCATAAGTATAATCTTAATTGTTACTATGACTTTCTGCAGTCAAGGATTCTCAGTTCTTGCTAATGCAGTTCCAAATGTTATCGATGAAGATGCAGAGACAAAAGTTCTCTCTCAAAGTCGAAATTATTATCTTGAGTATAAAGAGGAGCAGACTCTTATACTAAAGACTAATAATCAAAATGCAAGTGAAGAAAATAAAATTGAAAGCGAGGTAGAGAAATCATCAGAAGAAAAAACTTCCGAAAATGTTTTGACAGAAAATAAAACTGATGAGAAAAGTGAAGATCCAAATTCACCTGCTGCTTTTGATGAAGGAGAAGAAGATCCATCACTTATAGAAGAACCAGAAGAAGATGAGAAAGAAAATTCTTCTGAAGAAAAAACTTCTACTGAAAATATTTCAGGAGAAAATTCTTCAAGTGAAAATTCATCAGAAGAAAAAATATCTGATGAAAAATCTTCAAGTGAAAAAGATGCTGAAGAAAAAACTGACGTAGAAAAAACTGACGAGACAAAAAATGATGAGACAAAAACTGAGACAACTGAGAAGTCTCAAGAAAATGAAGATGAGAAAAATAACGAAACCAATAATATAGATAAAGCAACAGAATCAGAGACAAGCGAAGAGACAGAAAAAGAAGCTGAAGAAGATCTTGATATAAAGAACAAAAAGACTGATTTGAATTTTATAGAAGCCACGGGATCAGAGACAAGCGAAGGGGAGACTAAAGTTATCACAAAGTATATCTATGCAACTCGTTCTATTCCTGAAGATAGTGTCTGGACATTGAAAGAATTCCTTACTAATGACAATGAAGGATCATTTACTAAACTTCCAAGAATTGAAGTTGTAAAAGAAAAGTATCTTGCAAAAGAGATAAAAGTTTTACTTGTCAATCAATATGGTGATGAGAAAGTTGTGACAGTGCCTGTAACTTGGGATGTGACATATCTTTCTAAAAAGTATAATCCAGAGTATATACCAGAAGAGAAATCATACGAAGCAAAAGCTGATGGTACTATCAAAGTCACAGATGAAGATGGCAATGTAGAAGTTATCGAAGCTACAGAGTCAGAAGCAAAAGAAAGTGAAGCAGTAGTAGCCAATGCAAGTGATATAAATGAAGACAAAGCAACTGATAAAGAAGCTGATGAGAGTAATATTATAGAAGAAACTGTAGCAGCATTTACATCTACTGAAGGAATGAAAGAGACAGAGGCGGTAGAGACTACCAAAAATGAAGAAGTAGATAAAGCAGGTAGCGAAGAGACTAAAGCTACTGATGAAGCAATAAATGATGAAAATGTCATCGTAGAATACGAAGAAGTAGAAAATGATGAACCAATAAAAGCAAATGATGAAGAACTTGAGAAAGTAGATACAGTGCTTGGCAATGCCAATACTGGTGTCATCACAAAAGAGACTGCTGGTGAAGAAGGTGTCGCAGCAGTTGATATGGGAAGCCTTCTTACAGAACTTACGAAGATACTTGGTTCAGATGTAAATACAGGACTTATCACTCCACTTAGCGTACCACTCTTTGGTGCAAGCAATCATACTCACTGGGTATGCGGTCGACTCACTTGTGATAACAATGCAAGAAATCACTTCAATGAAAATAGAAATACAGATCACCCAGTAGCTGGTGCGGTGACATATGAAGGCGTAGGAACCTTGGCAGCACTTGAGACAGCCCTTACAAGCACAAAAGAAGAATATAACTATATATATCTTACAGCAGACATCGTAGTGAATAAGATGATCAAGATAAAGAAATCAGTATTTATCTGTCTCAATGACTATACATTATCATTTGATCAACAAGGACAACTTTGTACTTATTATAACTACTTAGACCCTCAACCAGAAGAGCTTAACACATTCCCACACCCACTTTGTATATGTGGATGTACTGACTCAGGCAACCAAGCTCATTCAAATACAACTCCAGATGGATATTGTGGATATATACAAGCACAAGGTACTGCTCCAAGACTTGCTCCTGCTATATTCTATACAAAATCTAAAGGTGTATATTTCTATGGTCTTGGAAATAATAGCACTGTAAATGCTGCTGATACAGCCATTGCTGGTTCAACAGGTACAGAAGCGCATTACAGAGATGATGAGACAAGAATTAAGATATCAGGATTCTGGACAAATTATGGCAGTTATACAAAGCGTCAAGGTCAGATAGATGAGAGAGATGGTCGAAATGTATATGCCTATCCAAGCAACCATCTTTATGACCCTAACTACAATACAGTTGCAAATGGAGCCATCAACACAACGAGTACGAGATTCCAAGATTTTAACTCTACTTTCCTTACCATGTCAATCAACGATACAACTCAAGCTGCAGGACAAAATACAAATGAAGCATTTTTCTATGCAGTTCATGTAGAAAACGTCTCATCTAATGATGGTGGCTTTGCAAATCTATATTACATCAACTCTCTTGCTATAGAGCACTGTAAGTTTACTAATGTAGGTGCATATAGAGGAGGCATCATCTCTGCTGATTTTGATAATACA
>AUXO018104638.1_pt1 | contig 10026 bp, 10 predicted proteins | sample 768731 | NCBI WGS metagenome assembly AUXO01 (sample SAMN02715735, study PRJNA202380) | gut metagenome | biome: sheep rumen | host: Ovis aries | place: New Zealand: Palmerston North | reverse complement strand
CGGTATCCCTATAACCCTGGATAACTATATTGAAGTAAACGGTACCGATTCACATTATTTATGCTGCCTTGGTCTTGATAATAGGAGGCTGACCGGCATTTACCAGGATCGCATTGATATCAAGAACGTCATATCTCCTATCATGCTTTGTGATGTATGAGCGAAGAAGTCTTCCCCCTTCATATTCATCGCTAATAGATATTCCACATGCTCTGCAATACTTGTCGAACAAAGCCGCAGGGGCAAGCACCGCCATAAACATGCATATCATCCTTTCATCGGAAGCTTGCCCTTTCAAAGCTTTATACCATGTGCTTCTTGTGAAACTCCCCTCAGACCAAGCTATAATTTCTGCTTGAGTTCTTCCGCTATTCTTCTTTGCCTCAGTAAGAATGGTTCTGATATCAGCCTTCTGTTGCATCGACTTCATCATGTTGAGTCCACCGCCTTTCCATTTAAATGCTTTTCGCATTTCTGTTTTGTTGCCCAGAGAATAAAGCATGATTCCGGAGAAGTTTTTTCAGTTTCCTCGAATGATACATTCCCGTATCAATGTTATGAGACTAAGTTAATACAGAATTAAACTCAGGAACACCGATCGTGCATCACAGATCTTAGCCACCTTACTCTACGAATACTTTGGGGTGGCACTGATCATTCAGAGACAATTCGTTTCTGAAAATACAAGATAAGTTTGTTTTTAGCCTTGGCAGTTGTACAGTATCTGAACCAGTTAAGCTGCGGATGTGCTTTCTCATCTGTTACAACGATTACCTGATCACCAGGTGAAAGCAGATGGTACGGGCCATAATGATGAGAATCATTGTTAATGATCGCGTATGAAAAATGATTCCCCATATCAGTATGAAGAGCATACGCGAAGTCAAGACAAGAACTATTCTCATCAATTGCCATTGCTTTTCCGTTTCTCATAAAGACTTTTATCTTTCTGCGAAAAGAACTACGGGGATCGTAGTGATCAACAGCGAATAAAGAATCCTCGTCTGCAAGCGTATCTCTACCGCGACAGTACACCTTGTATTCGGATTCCGAACGGCAAAACAGCCTGTATGTGTTGCTCTCATCACAAAGGATAAGGTACGAAGCATCACCATTGGATGTCATTCTACTGCCTTTGATATGAATCCCGTTTTTCTCAAGATAAGGACCATAGTAGTCGCGAACGATACTCTTCGGGGTAAGATATGTACCACAAACCTCATCGTCAAATCGAAGATTGATATCATAAAGCGGCGTGCTTTTAGCCATTACCAAGTTTTCCATGTCATCATTGATGTTCCATGCATAATTGCTTATGAAACGAAAGAAACTGATTGTCGAACGTCTTGACACATCTACCGAGTTAATATATCTCGAGAATCGCCTGGTATTTCTTGGAATAAGGGAATTAGAAGTAGAAAAGGCTTTCATAAGAAAGGCCAATGTCTTTCCGGCTGATTTATTTGTCATCTCAGTTTTGTTTTCTATGAGCTTACTTAATCGTTCATACTGATTCCTGTGGTCAATGCGGAACCCTAATTCCTGAAGTACATCAACCAGACGAAATGCACCAAGTCTTTTCAGCGCAGGTATCAAGATATCCCTGGAATGAAATGCCTTGTTAAGTTGCTTATCAAGCGGCATAGACCAGATTGTCATCTCATTGTCGAACCTATCAGCAAACTTAATCCGAAGGCTTTCAGGAGTAGCGTCAATAATGAATTTTTCGTCGGACAGATTGTCTATCTCAGACTTAGTAAGAGGGGTTCCATCATTATGCATTTGTGCTGTCTCAGACACTTGTGTTACGCGATCGACAATTTCGGCAACTCTGTCTCCAAACCTCTTGGCAAGTTCTTTTTTTGTAACGCCGCAATCTTCTATCGCATCGTGCAATAATGCAGCAATCAATAGGTCTTCATCTGCGCCTACAAGGTCGAAATCAATCAAAGCGAGCGCTGTTCTCATCAAATGACAAATATACGGTTCTCCACTCTGCCTTGTAATACCATCAAATTTCTGAGACAGATAATCCAATACCGAATCGACACGCGAGATGTCGATTCCCGGCTTTCTATCCAAAACTTTCTGACGGAATTCAAATTTCGTAATAATCAACTCATAATCAACCGGGTATTGATTGGTCATATCACTCACCTCATTAATACAAAAATAAACATGTTATGTGTTTATTTCGATTGTACTAAGAGGAAGAGTTACTCTTGAATGAGTTTCCTTATATCAGTAATAGTCGATCAGACTTAACTTATCGTTAAGAACTATATCAGGATGGGATGAGAAATCCGATTCCGTAACACCATAAAGGATTTTTCTTTCGATAATGCATATATCAATTCCATTGCTGATAAAAACACGTATATCAGGATCAACACCGGATATTATCGCTTCTTTAAGGATAGACAGATCTTGATAATCCATCTTTTCTATTCCAAGATCATATAGAGTCTGTTCTATTGCAACAGCCGCCTCGACATAATCGTCAAGCGGGAGGCAAGTTGTGTTTATACCATTTATGATTTCATTTATGTATATTGAATACTCGGAATCTGCCTTTACTGAAATGGTGCTACTATAAAAAACTGGTTCTCTGTCCGACTTTGGTGAAACATAAGTATCATTTATTGCTTCCGCAAGTATGGCTGCCATTATTTTTTGTCCGTCCTGATTCGGATGAAAATCCCCATTCAACACTTCGAATGAAACGCATGATACATCCACAAAATGAACATTACTGTATTGGTTGCATATGGCTTGTAAGTCTCTGTTAGCCGGATCAATAATTAGCGCCCCGATTCTTTGAACAAAGAAATTATCACTCGGGACATATAATCCAAAAACATATATCTGAGAATCGGGATTACACTCTAGAAGAGTCTCAATATTGCTTTTTACTCCAGATGATAAAAGGTTTCTGGCATCATCAAATCCAGTAACCAGTTCAATGCATCGTTCAAAGTTGAGCCCTTCGAGTGAAAAACCATAATAATAGAATAAATCATTAGCCGAACACGAGTAGCAAATCATCGGTTTATCAAGTCCCGCGACATAATCATATACAGACATATCAGCTAACTCTTCAGAAACAGAATAGTTCAAATCGCTTCTTATCACGGATTCATATTTGTGCCTGTTGAAATCAATCGAGAAATTCTGCATTTTCTTCATTTCTCCAATTGTAATACCATTTGTAAAAATACCATCCAGATGCCAGGTCTTATTCAAATAAAGGCCAAATATGTCTAACTGGCTTCCTAATTTGCCCTCATCTTCAAGTTCTTGTGCATAGATATCAAAAAAACTACTATCTACCTCTGGCGAATAAGGAACACCATAACTATCGAGCATTCCGACAATATCAAGTTCATCGGTAGTCTTTATAGAAATGTCCATGGTTCTGTATTTTTCAGCTTCAGATCTAAGGATCAAGTATATGCCAAGTTCAACTGCGAAAAACAATAACACTAAAGTTATAAACGCAATCAATATTATAGTTTTTATATTATACTTCCTCACTTTGACTCGTTTCCTTATCGTATTCCTCAAGATCATGAATATTACGAATCATTCTCTTTCTCTCATACACTTCTAAAAAATAGTAATTCCCGGCAACATTGATTATTACTGCCAAAATCAAAAAGATAGGAAACAGCCAATACATCTTACAGAGCCAAACCATAACCGAAGATACAGCTACAAACGAAAGCCACACTGTTATTGTCAGACGTCTACGGTTTGCAAGAACTTCGTGATGAACCATTCTGCGATTTACAAATTTGTATTCTTTTTGGATTCGTTTTTTAATAGTTCTATTCTTGATCGTGTTTATTGCAGCTTCAGCTTGATTAATGCCTCTCGCAATGTCAATGTCCTCTACAATGCCTTGAGCAATATCTCTTACCAACAACTCGTTCAGAGAATTTGAATTAACAAAGCGTGATTTGTATGAAACATCTGCCACTCGTCTTTCATATTTTGAAGATTCAAATATCTGAATAACACTTACAACAGTTACAAAAGTTACCATTATTAAAGTAACATATATATATGCATCTCTAGGCATTCTGAAGAATACTTCCAAGTTCCCCGTAAATCCCATATAGTCAATAAACACCATCGTTAACATAATGACAAGTTCTGAAAGGTTTAAAACCAACTGAGCATTCCTGAGCCTATCGAAAGACATTTTATATATGTGTTGAATCTGAAATGGATTGAAACCCAAATCAAATCTCGAATCTGTTGCCAATCTTTCTTTTACAACTTGTTTGATTTTCAACAAATTTCTGCAGGATTTTTCATAGTATTCAGAATTCAAATCAAACGGCCTGCTTCGACCATTATCCTGAGACATCAAGTATTCGTTTTTGAAATAGTAGGCTTGCTGAAGCCTTGCAGATGGATAGCGTTTTATCAGGTTGGGATAATGGCAGTTGTCAAAAAATTCCTTCACTGACGGGATATTATCAGCATACATAAAAACAATGATGCTGATACAGCCAATAGCAAAGAATAGTGGGAACGCATCACATACAATAGAAAGAATAAGTCCCCCTACAATTGCAAAAAAAAGCACCACCCACAATATTCTTCTTCGTCTTTGTCTCTTTCTATTGTGCTCACTTTGATCCTGAAACGTCGTTGATTTCCTCCATCCGAATCTGAAAGTATTAAAATCACCATTTCGGATTAATTGACCTGCATTGTCCCTCTTGGCAAAATATAATATGCTCGTATGTAATCTGGCTATACGTTCGGACATCCAGTCGATAAGAAGTCTCAATCCAAAAACAGCAATAGTACAATAGACCAAACCTACTGCAATCCAAAATTCAGATAATCCATAAGACTTAATAAACTCGTGTACATTATCTGCGTTGATACACAAATACGACAGCATTAAACCCATTGATATATATAATCCGAGAACCACAATCGAAACTACTAATTGAATTAACCTGAAACGATGCTCTTGCTTTGGAAATTTGCTCGATTTGAAGTCGTATTCATCCTTTTGAATATCCCTGCGTATCTCTTCAAGTGATTTTTCGATATTTTCCTCACTTCGTTCCACATTTTCTTCATTCTTCGAATTGAAAAAACTAACTAATCTATTCTTAATATGGGTGCTTACGCCTTCTTCACAACCACTCAGCATATCCCTGCAAACATTAAGAAAAGTCGTCTGCTCTGTAGCAATGCTGACGACTGCTTTTTCGCCAGTCTTGAAAGAATCCGGTGCATATTCCTGCGTATACCTGATATCAGATGTTTTATATTCATGATCGATTGGCAAAACACTGCCAAAATCATAAAACATCGGGCTTCCAAGATCATACTCATCTCGACCCAGATCATATCCGAGCAATACATCAGCCGGCTTAAAGTCAACAAGTGCATCTTTATGACCATGCATCTTCCGCAAAAAACGAAAACTCTGCAAAGCTATAAGTAATATTTCATCTGCTTTCAAAATATTCATGTTTTTCAGTTCTTTCCACGAAGCAGCATGTTCGTGAAACTCGTTTTCAAGATAAACTGTTCCGTTTCCTTCCAGTATACACACGTCTTCAGGCGCGCAAATATCGTTTTCCATATCCGGATAGCTTTTGTATTCCGCTAGTTTTTCCGCCTCACGCTTAAACTCACATTTAAGTGTTTCTAAAGATTCATTATCGGCTGACAATGATACACTTCCATCCTTGTTCCTTTTCACATCATGAGTCATTATTCCGTTTATTATTTGGGGATAAAACTCCTTTAGAACAATCGTTTCAGCATCCTCATGAGACGAAGCATTGCTTCGTTTTTCAGCTATATATACAGCTTTGACAGCACCAGAACGGTTGTTCCCTTGTATGCCTAACTGTTTCTTTATCGTATATTCGTATTTCTGACTGTTGTCAGCGCGTGTCAGGATTATTACTGTTCCAGGGTTTAAAGTATCTGTGCCCATTTTGACCCCTTTCAATGATTCCTAGAACTAGATATAATAATTTATTTATATTAATACGAGGTGCTCGATTATGGAAGATATTGCATTTTATATTTCAATGAATAAACGCTTTGATTCAATAGTTGAGTATGTAAAAGAACATAAAGAAACATATCCACTAGAGGAATATTCCGATGCATTCGTAAAGAGGATGTTAAAAGCAAATGCCAAAGAGATTTTTGATGAAAAGACCTTTGATACATTTCGCAGATTTGTTGATGCTCTTGCACATAGAGAACATCAGTCATTTACGCGCCAAAATATCTATAGACTCTGCTATGCTTTGAGAATTGATAATATCAATTCTGCAAACGAATTTCTAGAATTATATCTTGGTGAAAACCAGCTTTCTCCAAGAGTATTAGAAGAATTCATCATTATTGCTGGTTATAGACTCAATTTGTCTTGGAATAATGTAAATGAAATCACTGAATACGCTAAACAAACCATCGGAAGAATTCCGCCATCTCCCCGCGTTATTGCTTATGGACGCACCTTGGATATGGCTAATGATATAGAAACTAAAGTTCACACAGTAGAAGACATAAATGAATACATACGTTCGGAATTAACAAACACATATTTTGCCAGAACAAGGAACACACAATACATGTCTTTCTTCAGTTATATGGATTGGGATTCTTATGATCCTGCCCAGGATATTTCTGAATTCATTCTTAACACTTGGGATAATGATTCATTAATTAACAGACATCTGAGGACTTTCAGTTTTGAGAATGAAGATGAGGTTGAATGTACAGATTTTGCCGAAGGTGATCATCTGACATCAAAAGATATCGATACCCTTTCGAAAATCTTTCCAAACGCCTTTCTATCATATGAGACATATCGCCAATTAATGTGCAGAGAAAGGAATGAGCAAATTAGCACTGAAACTATGCTTATTGTTCTTTTAAATGATATCAGCCCATACAAAGATGAAGATGATTTTGGTCCTTCTACAGATGATTGGAGATTTGACATCTATCAATCTCATGATTATCTTGATTTCACAAATGAAGAAGAATTCTTAAAAACATTGAACCACTTCCTTGAAAACTCCGGTTGCGCCCATCTAAATCGTAATATTGGCTTTGATCGACTGATTCTTGACGTATATCACGATGTCATCAACGATAATCAAAAAGCAATCGCAGATGGTAAATGTGATAGTGGGAAAGTTAAGTCGCTATTATTCTCCCAACTTCGTTCCGTCTTTAAGAAAATCGCCATTGAATTTAAATAAATTTCTTAATAATTCTAACCTTTTAGATTCTTTATTAATAGTCTATACGCTTCAGTGTTCTTAAACTCTGAAGCGTTTCTTATTCTTCTTGATTCAGATACCGCTGTGCATCTAACAAATAGCCACGCAATTGCTTTTTTTCTATCATCGTCTATATCAAGACACTCCATTAGCTTAATGACAGTCCTATTATTCATCTGAAAGTTTACTTCAGGTTTTCCTCCTGTAACTTGTTCATAGAACTGTACCATAAAGTAATACATATCACTGCTTGTGTTCCATTTTGCCTTCAGATTCCTATATAAATTGCTTTTGTATTCTGGTGGCAATACCCAATCATAATAATCACCCAAACTAGAATCTAAATCGTAATAACACTCGTTATTGCGGTGCCTTTTTTCTATTTGGTTAATCTCACTTAATAGATAAACTAAATGATCCATATATTTTCCTTATTAAGTCCATTTATCCACAATTGTCTATACATTTAAGTTAAGCATACGTATACATCTCCGCTTATGCATTATCTCCTTTCTGCATTTTCAATTTTCGAATGTATTCCAGAGAACTAAGTTCCCCATAGCACTTGATCAACGATTCGTTCAATACCGTGAAGCTCAAAACAACAAGGCAGGCGCATTCCAATTTCGAAATATAATCCGGCATCTCAATCCTGCACATTGAGAAATCGCTACAGTTTTTGACATATCGCTTCGAGATCTTATAGTGCTTTTCATTGTTTACAAGCGAGTAATACAGGTAACCTGCCATTCGGTGATCTAAACACCTCTCTTTGCCCTTAGCCATATCGTGGATTGCTTTTCGCACTTCAGGCTCCGAAGCAATCATCAACTCCAAATGATATTTACTGGCACGATCCCTGTGAATTGGGTTGTTATCTTCATTGAACAGAAGATCATAAGTGTCATAGATAGCAAACGCATCCGTATAATTTGTCAATCCGTAGTGCTTATTAATCGCCTTGAGGATCTCGATAGGAGAATACATCCCCAGCAACTGTTTGATTGTCATAGTCTTATTCATATTAATAATCTCTCTGAGGGCACATATTCGACATATAGTTTCCGGTCCAAGCCTTATTCTTCCTGTTAAACCATTCCTTTGATGTAGCTGTTTTCGTGTCCAGAATTGCATTCATCAATTCATAAAAACTCACTTCTTCTCTTTTAGACGAAAACGGGAATTGAATAGCTATTGAACAATCAGAATAATCGCCATAGCAGCAATTCACAGGATCAATGCCAAACTTGCAAACCGGCTTCCCTTCACATGAATAATGCACAAAATAGACCTCCATCCCTTTATGAATCATTCTTGGAAGGCAGATAAAATCATCCTCATAGAATCTATTGAGATCTAACCTCGTTATCCCATCCAGAAAGTGATTATCAAAGCACCACTTAACAAATCTGGTAATCTGCTTAGTCTCGGTAAAATCGCGTTTTTCAACTTCGGCAAAGAACTCGTCGTACTCACACTTAATAAACTCTTCTCTTGTAATACCTTTCATGTATCAACTCCTCAAATATGAGAATTAATATAGCCAATCGTTAAGAGGCATGATTTTTCTATAGGCATTCCTTGTTGGAAGCATATACTTTTCTTCGTCAAAGACCGTATTTCTTCTAATTGCGCGTGCCGTTGTTTTCTTGACTTCTTTCAATACACAGGTGCACCCGTATTTCTTCATATATCCACGACCGTTATAAATGCATTCATCATCATCTTCATACCAGACATCATGATCTTTAGGTGTGGGATAGTATCCGCTTTTAAACCAACGATAGACATTATTCCTATGTTTTCTGAAACGGGACAACTGCTTTGAACGTGTTTCCTGACGCCTAATCCTGTGACGGGCCTTTGTTTTGGTATCGAAATAAAAGTGCACTTTAGACATAGCCGTATCTCCTTTACCAAACATCAATAAGGGGATTTCTTGTTTTTACTATTGTTTCACACCAATTCTTTTTTGCTGTATCCAAAAAAGGAACACTTACATATGCTAGAATCAAGGTGCTGATGCTCGCATGAATGCTTAGCTTGAGAATAAAAAAGACTAGGGCGTCAACCCTAGTCTTTTCATTAATTACTCCCTTATTCCCTCACTATCACCAACTCATCTCTTATATCAGCCGGTTCTTTGATGTAGGTGTAGTACTTTACATCACGCAGCCTCAGTAACTCGTTGAACCTCTGGCTGTACATGTAGTATCCGTCGTTCTTGACCGTGATCTCCTTGTCGGTAGAGTGGTACACATCTCCTTTGAGAAAGTATCCTCCGAACTCGTAGATCCAACATGTTCCGTCGAGTGAGGGTATCGCCAGAATGATCCTTGTTCCGGCTTCCGGACGGTCGCTTGCTTTGATCCAACCAAACTTCTCATTTTCCATTCACGAACTCCTTTCCCTTATCATGCGGCAGACTTACCAGAGTACATTATATTTTTTTGCTATCCAATTAAACGGACAGTTCAGGGGTTGACAGCTGAAGGGCCCGGGAAGATAATATGGGCGTAAGCGGTCCGGTGGGCCGCTTTTTGCGTTTTGGATTCAAGTGACAGCTTCTTTAACAGCAAAACAACAAATTAGCTGTCATTGAAGTTGTTTCTATGCAGGAAAACAACTTCTCTGTCAACAAAAACAGATTATTGCTGTCGTATATGTTGTCGGGCGGCGTAGATCCAATCTTAATCAAATCTTAAACCTTTCCCACCTTTTATATTAATGTAGTATTCCGTACAAT
>AUXO014563592.1_pt1 | contig 10027 bp, 4 predicted proteins | sample 768731 | NCBI WGS metagenome assembly AUXO01 (sample SAMN02715735, study PRJNA202380) | gut metagenome | biome: sheep rumen | host: Ovis aries | place: New Zealand: Palmerston North | reverse complement strand
ATGCTTGAGGATTTGCGTAGAAAGCGCCGATAGAATCATGGCTGAGGACGCAAAAACGCCGTTCCCTGTACTGCTAAATAAGAGCAACGCTACACATACTACATACGGAAACCACTCCGCCACATGCGTGTAATACCTATAGAATATATCGCGCGCGGGCGTGTGACGGTCGCATAGCAGCAGATGCAACTCTCCTTGAGGGATATACAAAAGGGCTAAGCCCAATACTACAACGAGTATCAGGCTTAGTCCTATAAAAATTGCATTTTGTTTAAAAAATCCTTTCACTCTTTAATTCTTTCAATCTTTCACTCCTTACTGCACTCTCTGTCCGTAGATATCGAACGTCATATTATCCTTGATGATGCGGAACTTATCATTGATAAGCACCTTCTTGGCAGGAGCTTGGTTCGACACACCATTACCCATATTCGGATCGATGTCTTTCAATGTCTGCGCACATGACGGCAATACCATACCGCTCTTATCGGTCAGCACGACATAGACTATGTCACCTTCATTAAATGGAATACCTTCGCCCAGATACAGGATAGAAGAAGGACCGTCTTGTACAATCTGTCCGTTGCGATACCATTGATAATTCGTAAATTCATAGCCCTTGTTCTGATATACTGCCAGCACATTGTTGAACTTGAACTTAAAGATATCACTCGGGTAGTTGACGGTAAAATGAATATCAAAGATCAGAGAATCGCAATTGGCGTCATCTACGATAAGTTGTCCGGTGTAGTGACCAGGCGTCTTAATCTTTTGCGTAGGCAATAATATTTCACCTGCTTGCATAATATCGTTAACGCCATTACTAATCGTCACTTTCTCATCGATCAAGCCGGGAACAATAAACCGTCCTTCTTCATCTTTAACCTTTCCTTGGGATTTAGAATAGCCAAGAATCATACTGTCTCCCGGACAAATACTTTGCCCGTCTCCACTAGTAGTCATGTCCAAACAGAAAATGACCTCCACATGATAGCGTCTGTAGTGCGTGCATCCATACTCGTTAATGTCCTCATCCACAACGTCCGTAGATTGTGTGTATGTTTGACCATTATAACCGATCACATAATTCCAGCCGCTCTTGTCGGGTAAAATTTCCTCCGTCTCGCGGCCATAGATTACCATATTCAGCACTACATCGTCATAGCAATTATCTTGTATAGTATCTATCTTACCATTCGCAATCAGATCATCCCAATACTCCGGCTTAGCCTTATAATCATCCAAACTGATACATTCAGCCGGTTTGACTTCTCCGACAAGTGTATCCGGACGATAAACGAGGAATGAGCAGGTAACGGAACCTAAATACATCTCATCATCGTTGGTACATACTTGGTGACCATACAAAGTAGCTGTCACATCGTACCAACCCGGAGAAGTATACGTGTGTGTGGTATCTACCGGACCGTAATTGAGCGTCGTTCCGTCGCCGAAATTCCAGTCCACGCGTGTAATCTCATCCGTTCCCACATTGGCATCAAAGGTCATCTCGCTTCCAAAGCAGAATTTCTGATCGTAGATATACCCATCGGTAAATGCAATACCTTCAATATTGATACCTTGCTTCACAGCTGCAGATCCAACGGAATAAGCATAACTCTCGTTCACTCCGGATCCATAAACGTGTGCAATGATTCCTTTGTCACTGGATAGCGTATATACTTTATCTGGATTATCTTCATCGGTATCAACAAGGAATTTGCGTGCATATGAGTATTGCGGATTGCCGGGTACTGTTTGGAATGTAACAGGTATATTAGCGCGTGCCTCTGAACTCAATTTAACGGTCGCTACATCGGACGTTAGACAAACGATATTTACAAAGTGGCGATTCGTATGACCCTCATCGTTTCCGATTTGTTGTGTTCCGCAAGCACCAAATGTAATCTTTGAGATACGTTGTTGAAGCGGAGAAATCCATACCATGGAAGGGTCTCCGATTTTTGTTGTTGTCGAAAATCGATAATCACTGGATACATCATAACTGTACACAGCCACGGGGCAAGACGCTTTTATGTAGTGTGCCTCTCCTTGAAGGATGAGAGGAATTTCGCGACCTGCTCCGGAAATAGCTGAAGCCATCGCAGTGGAAGCCAGGTCCTCGGACATCTCAAACTCCCATGTCGCTCCGGCACTTAACTGTGTCACTAAATAACCATCGATATAGATATCCGTCGTATTATCCGCTGCCGTAATACGGACACGGTTAGCGTCTTTTTCTTCAGAGCGTGTTACAACGAATTCTGTACCCCAATAATCTAATGGCATGGCTTGCTCATAGAGGCAGTCACGTGCTGATTTTCCACCGGGAATTTGTGTAAAGTCTGCTCCTTGGAAGACGGCTATAGGCTTCGGAGCTGCGTGATTGTTTGTCGCATAAGCGGTAATACGTGTACCTGCAAATGATTTTTGATCGGTACTTACGACCTGGTATGTTTCTCCTTTCTGGAGGTTAACAGTGAAACGTGTACCTGCGGCTTTGCCTTTTTGTGTTACCGATGTCGGGGTAATAGCAACGGTTGTGTTATCTTCTGTTGCTAATACAACAAAAGCTGCATGGGATTCTCCTTGACTATTATAGGCAGGATAATCTTGGATGATATAATCGCTTTGCAGCGCGGTAACAGGTAGGATGTTTGATGCGTCATATGAGAAAGGCATACGAATAGCGGCATACACGCTAACTTCCTCGGTCGCTTCTACTTTAATACCAAGCTGGGTTACACTCTCTGATGCCGAATTGGCAGTCCAATTCACATCATACCATTGTGCTACAGGGATGTCTTTTATCACTGTCCACGAATCAGCCTGCACGGTGCGTTGAGCCTGCGTCCAATTATGTGCAGGATTCGAGACGGTTACCTTACATTGCTTTTTTGCAGAAATAGCAATGAAGGGCTCAAAACTATCGGCATCGAAACCACTTGGAGCACTGGCCATAGTAAGTGCCACCCAGAATTCTTTACCCTCAGTGGATGCTTGTCCCCAAGCGGGGATAACCATACTCAACGAAAAGACTACCAATAATAGCGATTTAATAAATCGTTTCATATCTAATATATATTAATTTCTTATAAAATCTCGATCTGCATAAATGCGGTTCTCAATTTTTTACAGAATTTCGATCTCTACACGACGGTTGTTCTGACGACCTTCCTCGGTGTCATTCGTGTCAATCGGTTGACTCTCGCCACGACCTTCTGCTTCCAGACGATCAGCTGAGATACCGCGCTCGATAAGGTCTTTCATTACCTCGTTCGCACGACCGTCAGACAACTTCTGGTTAGCCTCGTCTTTACCTACGCTATCGGTATGACCGATAATACGGATACGTACTTGCGGGTTACGAGCCAAATACATATACAGATCGTTCAATGCCTCCTCCGAAGTCTTCAAGATACGGGTCTTGTTAGTCGCGAAGAACAAGTTCTTAACGATGAAGACCTCACCCTTCTTAATCGGAGTCAACTGTACATTAAGCGAGTCGCCGATATTGGTAATTGCCATATCCAAGGTGTCGTAACCCATCTGTGCGATATGCAGACTGTACTTCGGACCTTCCTTCAACATCTGACGTGCAGAGCCGTTCACAGAATCCGTTGCGAGACTGTAAGCCGGATCTTCGGCACCGCTCTTGCGAATCTGAATAGTTGCCGGAATAACCATGCCGGTCTCCTTATTGGTTACGCGTACGCGCAATACCGGACGATGGCGCAGAGCGATCGTGATATATTCTGTCGTACCTACGTTCTCTATGTCAAACGACTGCATGCCGTCATAGTAGTTCTCTGCCTTTGCGGTTGCTGTATAAGAACCCAAGGCATGTTTTTGACGCAGACCCTTCGGCGTGATCTGTTTCTCACGCAGAGCAATCTTACCCGTTTGGGTATTCTGCGTCTCTACAAGTGCCAACGGCAGCGGTTGATTCGTCTCAGCATCTACAACACTGTAGATAGCATAAGCAGGAGGCGGCGGAACAGGACGAGCTGTCTTACCCGGTACCTCAAATTGAATGGCAAACTTCGCACCTACAAACAGGTTGTTCAGTACCGTGTTGCCGTTCATTGCCAACATGGTGTTGGTGTTCTGTACCTCTACTTTATCAGCGGCAAATTCTACCGGATTAGCTTTCGGCGTAGCATTGCTATTGAGTACACCGTACTCAGCGAACAAGCTTACGCGGTAGTGGATATGCTCCTGACCGAACGGCAGACGCTCACCAGGTTTTACTTTTGCTTTCTTTGCCTTCGGATCCGGCTGTTTCTGTAACCATTCGTCCAGATCCAGACCGATCTCAGCAGCCGCACTGATATCCGGTTGTTTAAATACCATCTGCTGTTTTGTCTGACCGTTTAAGTCATAGATACCCATACCGTACGGGTCAATAAACGCCGGATCTTTAACCGTAACGTCGTACTGACCCTTTTGACTGTAACCCATCGGCAGACCATAGTGTACTTTAGCACCCAACAGGAAATAGATCTTGTCGAATTGCGCACCGAACATCAACGGTAAACCGATCTCAAGCATGTTACGTGTCTCGCTCAAATCATCGAACAAGTAGTAATATTCGGCGTTATAGGTCTTGTCAATACGCTTAGCCGTAAAGCCGTAATCCGAAGTCGAGTTCAGGAATCGGCAATCCAAACCTGTCTCAAACAAGAAATGACCGTATTCGAGGCTATAGGTGAAGTCTATTCCTGCACCCGCGCCACCTCTCAGTTGCTGTAAGGCATTGCTTTGGTTAAGCGTTCCGGCGCCGTAAAGCGAACCGTTCTCCATCGGTGCTATCTTATCCATCATAGCCGCATAGCCCGCGCGGAAACCGAGATTGAAATAGGAGATGGCCTCGGTCTTCGGATTCTCCAGACTCTCCTGATACTTCTCGTAGTCACGGATAGCCTTCTCCTCCTTTGCCTTGGTCTCAGCCTCTTTCTTGGCTTGCTCCTCAGCACGCTTCTCTGCTACTTTGGCGCGCTCCTCAGCTGCCTTTTCGCGTTCCTCTTGTTTCTTAGCGTTCTCTTTGGCGGTCACAGCTTTCTTCTTGTCAGCCTCTTTCTTCTTGGCGGCAGCTGCTTTCTCCTTCTCACGCTGTGCTTTTTCTTTCTCTTTAGCCTTCTGTGCCTTTGCCTTCTCTTGCTCACGTTTCTTCTTCTCAGCCGCTTTCTGTTTGTCTGTCTGACCGGCTGGTACCGGCTCCGGCATCGCGTAAACGGCGATAGGAGCGCAGTTCAAACTAAGGATAACTGTTGCAATCAGTATGTTGTGCAATAGATTTTTCATATCTGTGTTCTCCTAATATTAGCGGTTATTTAATGATAAATTTGAAACTACGGGTCTTCTTGTCCGTCACTACACGAAGCATATACAATCCCGCTTCTGCCGGAGTGTCTATCGTGCAACCTCCGTTCGGAATGTTGAATTTCAGATCTTTGTAGATACGTCCGTCTGTCGTGATCCATTGTGCGTAGCACTCAATATCCGTCTTTCCGCCCCAGTTGGCATTGACGAATACCTTCTCTCCGTGTTGGTAAGAATACGAAGCCGTAATAATCAAACTGTCCGGATTCGTATCAAATTGATGTTGTTTGCCGTCCGTAATGAAAGGCTTAGCACAAGCGCAGTTGTAATAAGCATCTGCTTGACCCTTATTTACCCAGTAGCAAATATAGAACTCATCGTTCTTGTACTCATTCTCCGGCAGGTCATACATGTTCAGGTTCGATGTCACTTGTCCTTCCAGAGCCGTACTGTCGCTTGCGCGATACCATTGGAAATCACTCAGACTCAATCCTTTAAGTGACTTATGGTCTTTGAGCAGACCCAACACATTGTTATAGCGCTGATCAATCACATCATTGCCTACCGGCAGTGCAAATGGCAATACAGCAATTGTGTCACCGCAATCTGAATCAATTTCTATCTGAATGCCATACTTAACACCCGGTTCTGCGGTTGAAGGAATATTGAGTTCGAAATGATCCGGTTTGATTTTCAAGTCGTTCTTTGTAAATCCGGCTGCTTTAGCAGCATCGTCGAAACCGACCGTTACATCGCTGCCGTTTAGGTCAATCGTGCTGGTGTAAGGAATAGAGCCTGGACCTTGAACGCCATTTACCGGACACGGGATTTTAGCTTCTCCTATTGAGAATGAATAGCGGCCGACAGTTACTTTGATATTGATGACGTCTACAGCCGATTGTCCGGCGCATAAGTTGCTACTGCTGCGGTAGATGGAACAGGTAGCGTCGTAATCCTGCGTGCCGCTGTAGTAGTGTGGCGCAGGGGTGAGAGTGTCATATACGGTTACATCCGGTGTACCGTCGCCGAAATGCCATACAATCTTTTCAAATTCGTAATCCGGTTTGCAGGCAAATTGAATAGTGTCCCTTCCGCATAGGTTGTTTTCCTGATCCGGTGAGAAGACGTAAGTGGTATCTTCGGTGGAGATCGTAATGGCCTGAGTCAAAGGCTTGGTCGCGCCACCTACACTATAGGAATAAGATTCTTTGCTTCCCAAGCCATATACATTCGCAACAAAACCTGTTTTTCCTTTCAAGGTATATGCTTTAGGTTCGTTATCAAGTTTGATGCGGGCATACATATATGCCTTGTTGCCGCTCAATGTGTCAAATGCATTGACCAAACTGCTATCAGCTCGCTGCGACATGCCTAATAAGTGCATGTACTTGACATTGGCCGTATCGGTTATGATATTTACATAGTGATTGTAATTCTGGAAAGTAGAGAAGGTGATATCACTAATTACCTGTTCAATCGGGTTTAACCATGCTAGAGAGGGATCACCAGGAGCATTTTTGTCCTGGTCGTGTGCATTGCTGACCATCACTTGGTGTACTGCGCACGGACAACTGGTCTCTATGAAACAGGATATGAATTTGAAGTTAGCTCCGTTCGTATTGTATTCAAACTCCCAATACCGTTTGGTGTCTTGCGTAAAATTGAATGTGTGTGCTAAACTGTCTTTGATAGAACCGTCCGGCAGCGTGTACTTGATATGCACATCCGTTTCATCGTTCAACGCCAAAATGGCAAGACGATCTTTGTAACGTCCTTGCGAGGCAGTTACAGCAAACTTGGTTCCCCAATATTGGGTCGGCATAGCTTGCTCAAACAATTGATCGCGGTTTCGTACTTGATACGGAATATTAGTGTGCGGAACACCATTGAATACGGCAATCTTCTTGTGATCGCGTGACTTAACCCAACTACCGGTTAAGTCATGATCAGAACCATCGCCTTTCCCGGTCCATACATAATATACCTGACCTTTTTTCAAGGCAGGGGTATGAAGTGTGTCACCTATTTTGAAATTAACAAGTAGTTGCTCGTCGGCGGTCAAGTCATAGCCGTTATCCCTTCTCTGAATGGCTTTGTTGATGGCGCTGGTGAACGCAGTCGGGCAATAATCAACAATCGTATTGTCTTCAATAGCAATGATGGCAAAATGACTTCCTTGGCAGGCAGTCTTTCCGTCATGGTCGGATGGAGAGTACGCTTGAATGATGTGCTGATCCTTCAGCGAGGGTTGAGGAAGGATGTTCGCTACATCAAATGAAGCACAAACCTTCTTTCCGCTCTCTAACTTCCAAGGCCAGTTGCCGGCGTAAAGCGAAATGGTGTCTGTGGAGAGGACGTGCAAGCTTTTGAAACAACTGTCATTGTTATCGTCTCCGGTAGTTAAATAACAGTATTTCTCGTCTATCTCCACTTCTTTGTAGCGGTTGTCTGCCGCAGTCATAACAATAGTGGTGTCTAATCCCAACGCATCATTTTTGATGGTGATTGTGTTGTTTCCGGCTTTCTTTGCGGAAATGGCGAGGAATGGCTTGGCTTCTTTTCCATCGCTTTCATCCGCACGTGGGAATGTAAGCCAAAATTCTTTACCTTCGGTCGATTGACCATCCACGTCTGCTTTTACTCCTGCGAACGGAACCGCCAAGAGACAGACGAGCAGCATGCTGAATAGTTGTTTTTTCATATAGATTGATTTGTTAAATGTATGCGTTGTAAATCGGGTGCAAAATTACAAAAATTTCTTCACACGCCCGTGCATAATTATGCGAAAAATGTGTAAAAATTGACGCACTTATCGTATAACTTGACCTAAAATAGTGAAAACGCGTCCGTTTCGCTCAATAATGACACTTCCGCCCTTTACAATCTTCCTTATCGATACCTCATCTGCCTGCGTTGCACAAACGCCGGTAGGCGTGTCATCATATGCATCTCCGTAACTTTGTGTCAAGTTACGGAAATCAACCGTCTGACCCTGTTTATTGCCCCAGATATATTCCACTAACTCCGGATAATCAATAAACGGATTTCGGTTACCTTGAATCTTATTCACCTCGATCGCTCGTGTCAGTTCTTTCTCACTTACCGGATCCATTCGATGCCATGCGACTAATAAATCACGCAACCATGGTCGAAACTCTTCCCATCCTTCGTTCGTCATCGCCACCCCCGGTTCACCTGACGTCAACCATGTTAGCGAGTCGCCATAACAGGTTGCAATATAGAAATACGCTCTTGCAAAATCACCTTTATACTCGTCTGCCGGACAGAATACCTTGAGGGATGTCGGTGTACCATTGACCTCTACGGATACATTGCCGGTAGCAAAACTGCCATTCCAGAAAGTGGTGTCCGTCGGCACACCCGGCGCATGGTTCGATTTGCTGCGGTTGGCAGAGTAATCGCCCGGAACAAGGTGGTATAGATCGCAGTAGGCTTCATTCACCGTTCTTCCCCACCAACTCTTAGGTAGCATATGCTCGATATCAAAGCCGGCTACACTGGCAGTGGTGTCCAACGGATCGAAATAGCGGTGGTTGTTGGAGTACATATCCAGTACTTCGTTTGTTATCGTATCACGGTCGGTAAAGAAGAAGCCATGCCAACTCTTCCTACGACCGCTACCGTATTTATAGCGTACGCCGCAGAAAATGATCTCGCTCAGTTTAGATTTGAGCACCGAATCCTGTGTGCCTTGTGCGCGTTCGTAATAATCGCCCGGCATAGGACCGATAGCCATACACGTGGAATCCACATCAAAAGTGGGAGGAGTGTATTTATAACTACCGATCTTTAGCGGAATAGACTTCGTTACAAGCACATTGTCGTTTCCTATACCGCTTATATCCAACGTGTCGTATATCGTACTGACGTAGCTAATACTATATGCTAAATCCACTTCACCGCCTTCTGCCGGCAGGGTAGTACTTCCCAAAGAAAAGACGTTGCCGTTCCTTAACGCCAGTTGAATGTCTCCTACCACATGTTTGCCTTTCACAAGAACGCTGACCACATCTTCGGTAATCTCACCGGCTTCGATGGGCACGCTGCCGAAATCTACATCATATGGTCTCTCAAAAACGGCTGTATTGGGGAGCGGATCCGGCGCCTCAAACTCAATCTTCTTCACGTACCAGCGGTTATTGGAAGCCATTAAGGCTGCTATCGAAATTTCATTCAGATCTTGGTTGAGAGTGATGGTATAAGGGCGCATCTCAGCACGATGTCCTGCTTCCCATAAGATATTTTGTCCGCAGACAGAGATTCCTTTGGTGGAAGTAGTGTCGTTTTTATGCGAATAGGAAGCCGCATAAATGGTCATTGTGCTAATGGCATAAGTGGCATTCAGACCTAATGTTAACTCACCCTTCGCGGAGCCTGTTCCGCCTTTGATGCCTCTTTCTGAGCCGGCATTGTAGATGTTATTGGACAGGATGACGCTTTCCGCACAGTTGTCCGTCGCTTCCAGCACGATCTTATTCAGTTCGGTCACTTTGGAGCCGGAGTCATTGCTTGCGTTTCCGCTTTTGAATACGATGGTATACGTCTCCGCCATCATACTAACGGAGAAGAAAAGGGTTGCGAGGAGAAGGAGCTTGTTTTTCATGATATAATCTTAAATCTTAATTTTTAATTTTTAATTCTTCTTAACGCAGGCAAGAAGCAGATTCAAGGTCACGTACCATAA
>AUXO011052676.1_pt1 | contig 10027 bp, 7 predicted proteins | sample 768731 | NCBI WGS metagenome assembly AUXO01 (sample SAMN02715735, study PRJNA202380) | gut metagenome | biome: sheep rumen | host: Ovis aries | place: New Zealand: Palmerston North | reverse complement strand
GATAAAAAATCTTTTAAAGTATCATCATAAGTAGCCATATCCCCAAATAATTCCAGACTTTTTTGTACATTAACACCATTATTTGTTAAAATACTTGCATCCTTCATGCTATCACTCCCTCTATTCTCTTTAAGTATAACATAAACGACTTGTTTTGTATATAAATTTTATTTTTTTACATAATATTTACAAAAAAAGATAGAAAAATCTATCTTTTAGTTACATTTATCACGAATATAAATATCTTTTATATTTAATTTTTTTTGTAAAACATTACCATATTCAACATTATTATCATCACTATCACCCATTCTATATAAATTTCCTTGTGGTGATACCATAAGTCTTGTTCTTAATTTTGAAGGCATTCTACCATCAATTCTAAAATCTGGATATAATTCTTTTACTTTACTTACAAGATTATTAAATGCTTCATCACTTATTTCAAATCTATTCTTATTAATAACTGCTCCTCTACCAGATGCTGAATTAAATTTTCTTAATTTCCAATGATCAACTCCAAGTTCTCTTAGGTAACCTCCTAATTCAACAAGTTCATCTAAATTTTCTTTATGAACACAAGTATTAACTAAAACACCAATTGATTCATCATAATCTTTAACCATTTTAATACGAGAAGTTACAATTTCACGATGATTTCTTGATCCTCTTATCTTTTCATTTAATTCATCATTACAAGATTCAAATGGAAAAGCAAATGAATTTAAATCATTTTTTATTTCATTAAATCTCTCAGGAGTTAATAGGATTCCATTTGTACTTAAACGTGTGTTTAATCCTTGAACATGAGCTTCATGAATTAATTCTCCTAAATAAGGAACTAGTAATGGCTCTCCACCAATATATCTATTTTTTGTTAGACCTGTTTCAATCATATGTTGTTGAATTTTAAATCTTTCTTCTTTTGAAACTTCTTTTTTCATACATGGGCTAATACAATAAGCACATCTTTCTTGACACGCATGAGTAATTATCCATGAAACAATAATATCAGTTAAATGTTCACCATCTTCAATTGCATATTTCTTTTCCATATTTTATTCCCCCTTTAATTTTCATATTCCAATACTTCGCAATTATTTAATTTATAATTATTATAATTATTATCTTTAGGTTCGCCTTCAAAGAAGCATCTACAATAAATGCTAACTCCAGCATGTGTAACAATTAAAACATTTTTACCTTTATATTTTTCTTTTATTTCTTCTAAAAAATCATATATTCTATCTTTGAAATCAACAATATTTTCAATATTATAACGCTTTTCTAAAGGATTATTAAAGTCAATTGTTTCTTTTATTTCTGTTTTAAGCCTACCTTCTAAATCTCCATTAGAACGTTCAATTATTCTTTGATCAATATCTATTTCGTTTTTATCTTCCACTATAATTTCAGCTGTTTCTCTAGCTCTAATTAATGGACTAGAAACAACATAATCAAACTTAACATTTTCAAGTTTTTTTCTTATTTCAGATGCTTGACTTTTCCCTTTTTCATTAAGTTTAACATCTATTCTTCCTGCATATCTACCTTCAACATTCCAATCAGTTTGTCCATGTCTTACTATATATATCATATTATTTCCCCTTTTCTTTTAAAACAAATGTATATAACGCAATAGGTTTAAATAACCTTTTTGGCTTTTTTATAATATCTATAATTCGTTTATTTATTTTTTTATAGTGATATCCTGTTTTCTTTATAATACAAGCATTAGACTTATTTATAATATTAGTCCATTCTCTTCTAGTCATAAATCTTTCATTACCAAGCATTTTCTTTTCAAAATACTTGGTAGGTACACTAAAAACACAATAATCTGATACTCTTATTTGCTCATTAATCATTTTAATAATATCTATATCAGAATAATGTTCCATTACCCCACTACTATGAGTAACTGAGAAGAATTTATCTTTATATGGAATACTATTAGCATTACCTTTAAACGCTTTAATTGGATTTGAAGGACACTTAATACTAGATAGATTATTAGTATCATCAACCATAGATTGCTCTAAATCCATGGCATAAGTATCTATTCCAAGTAAAGCAAAATATAATGAGCCTTTTCCTGTACCACATCCACACTCTAATATTGGCTTACCAGATTTTGAATACTTAATAACTTGTTTTAAAAATCTTCTTTTTAATTTCATTTTAGTATTATAGTATTGATCCCAATTACTATATTCTTTTTTAATATAATCCTTGTATAAATTACTCCAAGTACTATCATTTGATGATAAGTAATTTAAAAAAGTTTCTATTATATATTTGTTCTTAAAAATTTTATATTTTTCTAAATATTTAGTTTTAAAATGCCAACATATATTCTTTTTTAAATATTCATTATATATTTTTAAAGCTTCAAAAACAGTAATCCATTTTATATTAGTTAGCTGCTTACATTTTTTATTTCCTATTTTAATTACAAATACATGCGTAATATTCTTATTATTAATTCGTGATTGATATTCTGTAACATCGCATAACTCTTCTTTTTCTTCTATTTTTAATTTAAATTGCTTAGATACATTTTTAATAATTTTTTCTTCAAAATTCTCATTATTAGCAACACAATAATTTGGTAAATATAGTTTACTATTTTTATCGATGAAAGCCACTTCATAATTTTTATTAACAATTACTGCACTAACATAAGTTTTTGTGGTAGGATGATCCATTTTTTTATTTGTATAATTTAATTCTTTATCGCATATTTCTTTACTATTTTTCATAATTATTTCTCCATACATTATTCAGGTATAACGATTTTTTCAATTTGATTTTTCCTACTATGTTTATCATACAATGTTTTAGAACAACTGTACAGTACTTCTATAGCTAATTTATGAGTTTCAATATCGCCAAAAGATTCATTATCACTAAAAAAACTATTTATCATTTCTTCTCTTGAATATTCATTAAAACCAATAAATTTATGTTTCATATTAGTTAAATTGTATAAATCATAAAGCTTTATTCTCTCAAATGGTTTACCGCCAATCAAATCAACATTGCGATATATATCTATATCAAAATGTTCTAAACCACCTGTACTAATTTCACTAATATCATCTTTTCGATCTTTAATTTCTTTACTTTGATAACTATGAATTTGAATATTCATAAGTGGTCCAACTTGTATACTTATTCTTTCATGTCTAATTCTTCCATTATGTTTATAATAATCACGTGATGTAAACCATCCTCTTCTTGAAAAGCCATAATGCAATAAATTCATATTAGCAGTCGTTATTAAATCATTATTTTTATTATAGAAATTTAATTGACTATAAAAGTTTTTTTCGCCGTAATTATTAAAGCATTTATCAGATAATTTATTATATATTCCGGATATTTTATCATTAGGAAACATATTTTTATAATCACTACTATTAAATACAACTGCTTCATCATTAGGATCAAATGAGTTACCATAAATTAAACCATTAGTTATTTTTTTATCATTAGTAGTTAAATCATTCAATTTTATTAATTCACTAAGTAAATCTATAAAATGATAACCACTATGATATAACTTACCATATCCATACTTATATGGATGATTTTCTTTATCCAAATCATGTGGCATTTCCCAATTTCCATCACAGTGATATATATCAATATATGTGATTGGAATATTATATTTTTTAATAATCTCTTTTAATAGATTAATAATATATATATATCCTCTATGGCATCTACGTTGACACATTATCATACACTTACATTTATCTTTATTATATTTTGAAAGCAAGTCATAATATTGTTGCCTCATCTTATTAATACTAGATAAACTATGCATATTTTTAACAACAGTTATTGGTTTATCAGATAAAACATTAATATTATTTTCTAAAGCAAAATTCAAATACATATTATGTCCTTTTGATTCGGTAGATATAATAATATGCGTAATATTATAAAATATACAAATTCTTTTTAAACTTTCATAGTATTTTTGAGGTAATAATTCACAATCTTTATATTTAGATGGTAATCCCCAAACTTCCGTATCATTAAATCCATTATTTACTAGATATTCAACTACAGTATCATAGTTTTCTAGTAAATCAACAACGACCTTTAAATTAACGTTATGATTTTTTAAATAATTAAGATAAATTCTTTTAGAATGAGGTCCTACCCCAACAAGCATAACATTTTTCATAACATAATCCCCTTAAAATCTTTATACTACAAAACATATTTATAAAATTTTTTAACGTTTAATTTCCTTTATTTTGATTTTACATTGAATTATCATTTCCAGTTGTTCATTTGAGGGTATTACATAAATTGGAATTATAGAATAATCAGTAGTTATTATTCCAATTTCATTAAATAATTCATTATTTTTTTTATTATCAATTGTTACCCCCAAAAAACCTAAATCAGATGTAAAAAAATCTCGAAATTCCTTATTCTTAGCACTTATAGTTCCAGTTAGAATAATTGAATCTACATAATCTAAATTAGATATCATAGAAAACAAATGCTTTTTAAAATCATGTTTTAGCATTTTAACTAAAAGATAAGCATCTTCATCATTAGCATAATATCCATTAACAACACTAGTTGCCTCTCTATCACCAATAATCCCTTTATAACCACAATTATAATTTAAATAGTTTATAACATCTTCAATTGAACAATTTAATATTTCACATAGCTTAAAAATAACACTAGCATCAATATTTCCAATTCTATTAGCCATAATCATTCCTGATAATGGCGAGTATTCCATTGTGGTATCAATACTCTTACCATTTTTAATAGCGCACATGCTACTACCGCCACCTAAATGGCACATAACTGCATTTATTTCATCTTTATTAACGCCTAGATATTCCGAATATCTACGAAGTGCATTACTATATGAGATACCATGAAAACCATATTTACGAATACCATAGTCATTATATAAATACTGTGGTAATGCATACATATAATTTTCTTTTGGTATAGTTAAATGAAATGATGTATCAAATATAGCTATATTTATTGAATTAGGAAATAAATTTTGACACATTTTTATAAGATTAGCACTTACACTGTTATGTAGTGGCGTTATTTTAGAATAACTAATTATATCATCAAGAACACTATTATCAACTATTGTAGGTTCAGTATACTTATCTCCGCCATGAACAATTCTGTGTGCTATATAATTAATATTACATGTATCAACATTATTTTTTTCAAACATTATATTTAACATTTTTAATGCATCAGCATGTGAACCTATATATTTTTTTATTTTCTTTGAATTAAACTTAAGATAACTATTATTAGTACCAATACTTGAAAAACTTCCTGATAGAAAAACGCAATCTTTTTCTAAATCATATAAGCAATAATTTAAAGACATGCTGCCACTATTTAAAGATAATAAATACATAATTATATTCCTTTATAACTTAGTTTTTTTTGATTATCATTAAGTGCTACACATAAATCATCAGAATATAATATATTCATTTCATGTAAAGCTCTAGTACATGCAACATAAAGTAGGTGCATATCTTCATCTGAAGATGAATCATAAATTTTTTCAGATGCATCATTTATAATAACAGAATCAAACTCTAATCCTTTAGATAAACCAGCAGTAGTAATAAATACTCCACCATTATATTTATTATCAGCTACATTAATTGTATATAAACCATCAACTTTATTTTGTAACTTCTTATATAGTTGTTTTACTTCTTCATCACTTTTACATATAACTGCAACAGATTGATAATTCTTTAGTTTGCATTCATTTATTAAATCAACAATCATTAAATCATTATTTTTTTCATAAAAGCAAACATCCTCACCTGATCTAATAACAGGATTAGCTTCATTTAATCCAACATGACGTAAAATATTATTAGCACAATTAGTTATCTGAATTGTTGTTCTATAACTTTTATTAAGGTTTAGTAATTGACAATTAGAATTAAATACATTATCAATAATACATTCCCAATTTTGAATACTATGATCCGGATAAATAGCTTGTGCTAAATCACCATAGATTGAAAAAGTACATTTAGGAAGTAATTCTTTCAAAGCTATAAAATGGAATATTCCATAATCCTGTGCTTCATCAATAACTAAATGACTATAGTTTTCTGTCTTACCAAATAATAAATAATTAATATGTAATAAAGAAGGCATATCTATAATAGAAATTTTCTTAGCTTTTAGGCTTGTTATAACATGCTCTTTTAAACCAGCTAATTCTATTTCTGATAATCCAGTATTACTAACATTTAAAGAATTAATATAATCTAGATAAACATCTTTAGCTTTTTTCTCAATTTTTTTAAAGTATTGTTTTATTATTTTATTACCATCTTTTTGAATTATCTTTTTTAATTCACTACTCTTTTGAACATATTTAGCTCTTTCTGGATTCTCAAAATCCATTTTAATATAAACATCTCGATATTTTTTATTAAGTCTATCATATATTTCTTCCTTATTATTATTAAACTTAGTACTAAAATAGAAAGATGCATATTTATAATCTAACACATCATTACCAACATGCTTATGTAGGATTGAAGCTATTTCTTTTCTAGTAAATACTTCTTGATTATCTATTAAAAGAGGTTCACTTATAATATCTTCATTAATATATGAACTCATAAATTCATCTATATTATGTTTCATTTTTTCAGATGTCATATAGGCATGTACATTTCTCATGCTTTTACAATTAAGAAAACTATTATCTAATTTCAATTTTTCTTCTAATACTTTATTTACTAAATCAATAAAAGTTGATTCTTCAACTGGCTCAGTATCAAGTTCTGGTAACACTGATGAAATGTAATCAAGAAAATAACTATTAGGTCCAAGAATTAGAAATTGATTATTTTTTAAATTATCACCCATACTATAAATAAGATAAGCAATTCGATGTAAAGCAACAGATGTTTTACCAGATCCTGCTACTCCTTGAACAATAATATTATCACTAATAGGCATTCTTATAATTTTATTTTGTTCTTTTTGAATAGATGCAATTATTGTTTTCATCTTATTATCTGCATTAACACTTAAATAAGGTTTTAATAAATCATCTTCACTAACTTGATCAGTATCTAAAACATCTATTAATTTACCACTATTAATAATTATTTGACGTTTTAGATTTAATAAACCTTTAATCATCCCCTGAGGTGATTCATATTCAACTGGACCTTTTTCACTATCATAATATAAGCTACAAATAGGTGCACGCCAATCAGTAATTACATTACCACTAGCACCATTACTTACATTAGTTTTCCCAATATAAATTTTTAAAACATTGCCATCATCGTACCCAGTAAAATCGATTCTTCCAAAATATGGACTATCTTTAGATAATTCTAGTTTTCTTAATTTCATCGCATGCATTGACATTAAACTTTCAACTAAAAAACTATCACCCTGTAATGCTTTAGTATATTTTTTAGGGATTTCTTCCATTTCCTTTTTTCTAGAAGCTATTTCCTTATCAATAGATTCTAAAGAATACTTTAAATATTTTTCTTCGTCATTAAACTCTATGCTATTCTTATACATAAATCCTCCATAAATTAAAATATATCATACATTTAGTTTACAAAAAAATCAACACAAAAGCAAAAAAAATATATTATTTTTAAAACAAAAAAAATATGTATGATAACCATACATATTTTTATCCTAAAAATTGATTTAATATTTTATTTAATTCTGTCTTATCAATTGGTTTTGATAAATAATCATTAAATCCCTCAGACAAATACTTTTCTCTCATACCTGAAATAGCATTTGCTGTTAAAGCAACAACAGGAGTTGCAAAATCTTCAATTTCCTTAAGTTTATGAAGCGTTTCTGTACCGCTCATTTTAGGCATCATATCATCCATTAAAATTAAATCATAGCTTGCTCCAATAGTTATTTTATTAACACATTCTAAACCACTACTTACAGTATCAACTATACAATGATAATCCTGCAATAATCTATTAGCAACTTTTAAATTTATCATGTTATCATCGACTACTAAAATACGTCTGTTTTTCAAATCTATATTATTTAGTTTTGTAGCTGGATTTTTATCTACAATTAAATTAGATGGCGATTCAACTATTTTTTGATCAATCACTATAGTAAACTTAGATCCTTCACCATAAATAGACTGAACTATTATCTCACCACCCATTAACTCAAGCAACTTCTTAGTAATAGCTAAGCCTAATCCAGTACCTTCAATAGTATTATTTTTTTCTATATCAAGTCTTTCAAACTTATTAAACAATTTATTAATATTTTCTTGTTTAATTCCTATACCAGTATCTTGAACAGAAATAATTAATCTGCATATATCATTTTTCTTAACACAATTAACGCTAAACTCAATCCATCCATTTTTTGTATACTTAACAGCATTAGTAAGTAAATTTATAATTATTTGTTTAACACGAACTTTATCTCCATACATATATTTAGGTATATCAGGAGAAAAACTATATTTAAAATCAAGTGGTTTCTCCCCAATTCTTGCCTTAGTTAATGAAACTAACTCATCAAGTAAAGAAACAAAATCATACTCAGTATTAACAATTTCTAACTTATTTGCTTCTATTTTAGAAATATCAAGTATTCCATTAACAATATCAAGAAGTGTATCACTAGCCATAACTATATCCTTTACTTCTTCTTGTGCTTGATATGGTAAATCTTCCTCTAATAAAGCTTGTGAAAATCCAACAATTGCATTAAGTGGTGTCCTTATCTCATGACTCATACTTGATAGAAAATCTGTTTTAGCATTATTTGCACGTTCGGCTTGATCACGTGCCACATTTAATTGCCCTATAATAGCCATATCAGGGTTTTCAATTGTAAAATACATTATAAATAAAACAAACATTTCCATAGGAGTAGATAATGTAATATAAGGATATTTACTTTGAATAGCGCCAACAAGCCCGCAGCCAACAATAAAAACAATACATGGAATAAACTTTTTCTTACTTACATATTTAAATCTTGCTACAAACAATATTATATTAAATAAAACAATAATACCCATTAAACTATATACAACATCAACAGCTGGTCCGTAAGAATAAACACCTTTATCTACACTAAATTCTATTGGTTTAATAATAATCAATAAAGATGATACTACTAAAATTAATTTACTTATTAAAAAAACCTTTTTCTTATACTTTTCATATATATCATTATTAAAAGAAATAGATATAAAATAATTAGTAATGATAATTATAAATATAATAAAATATATTAAAAATACTTTGTTAAGTACAATCGAAATTAAACTTTCTTTACCCAAATGTGTTAAACTAAGATAACACCCTATTTCACATAAAAGTCCAAATAAATTAGTAATAAGTAAATATTTAAAACATTTAATTTCTGGCGTTTTTATATGTGCTTTATAAAAAAATGTAAAACTCAAAACAAGATTATAAAATACACTTAATATAACAAATGAGATTGATGATATCATAAAGAATACCTCCTATCTTGAATAATTATATAATACATTTAATTATTTTCAAAGAGTTTTTTTTAATACAAAACAAAAACGCTAAAAGCGTTTTTTATTTAACATTTTGTTGGTTTTTACAAATTCAGATGCCTTAATAGATTCTTCATTTAAGCCTATTTGTCTTAAATAATTATTATCTCTTTTTAGACAAGCTGTAAGTGGAAATGATTCTTTATGATCTACTAAATTTATATATAAATTATCAATTAGTTCATCTCCAAATTTATTATTTAATCTATTAACAACATTTTTTATAATCACATCACTACTAGTAAGTGTAAATAATTGAGGTTCTATATAAGCTATATAGTTATTACCACTTTGAACTACACTAGAAGATAAGACGTTTTTAGAATCTTTTAAAATTTCATCATTAATCATAAATTCAGGTATTTGACTTTTATCTTCAGATATTCTACCCTTCATATAAATATTATTATCTTTATCTAAATA
>AUXO013838434.1_pt1 | contig 10028 bp, 9 predicted proteins | sample 768731 | NCBI WGS metagenome assembly AUXO01 (sample SAMN02715735, study PRJNA202380) | gut metagenome | biome: sheep rumen | host: Ovis aries | place: New Zealand: Palmerston North | reverse complement strand
TTGTCTTTCTATACATATTGTTGCAAATGTTTTAAAAGAATTTTGTTTTTCTGCATTAAAAGATTTCATAGCTTTATATAAGCCTATATACCCTTCTTGTATCATATCATCTTTTTCTGAACCAACCATAAAGAATTTATTTGCTTTCATATTTACTATTTCTTTATATCTTCCCATTAGGCAATTTAAAGCAGCATTATCTTTATTGTTCAGTGCTTCATTAACTAGTGTTTCATCTGTCATTTCATTATATATGTCAGTCATTTTTATGCTCCTTCAATTTAAAAGTATATTTGTATTATATTAATAAACTTCAGTAATGTCAAGTGTTTTTAAGCATTTTTTTACTTCTTCTGCAACCGCAACTCCAGTGTTTATTAGATTTACTTCATAATTAAATTCTGATTTAATAATTTCTTCATATATTGGATAATGTGTACATCCTAAAATAATCGTATCTATCTTTTTTTTCTTAAAAACTTCTGTATATTCATGAACTGCATCTAAACTTTCTTTAGAATAGATTTTTTCTTCTTCAGCCATACTTGCAAGAACTGGACATGCCTGATTTATTACTTCCATATTAGGATATCTATTTTTTATAACCTTTTCCCACATTCCACTTCTTATTGTCCCAGTTGTTGCCATTACGCCTATTTTCTCTAGTTTAAAATTAGATAAATACTCTACTGTTGGATTAATTATTCCAATAATTGGAATATCAAATTCTTGTTTTACTATATCTAATGCTTGGCTAGTTGCTGTACCACAAGCAATTACAACTATTTCTGCTTTTTTTGCTATTAATTTTTTTATATTATTTCTTGTAAGTTCTATTATTTCTTTTTTACTTTTTTCTCCATATGGAAAATGTTCAGTATCTTTTAAATATATATATTCTTCATTTGGATTCACTTTTTTTATTTTTTCTAGTACAGTAAGTCCTCCAACACCAGAATCAAAAACTCCTATTATTCTTTTTTTCATCTCATTGCCTTCTTTCTAAAACTTTATATATTCTATCACTATTATTTTAAAAATGCTACTCTTTTATATTTAAAATTTAATATTCACAAATGATTTTTTTCGACATAATATATACTAAGCAATTAATATTGCTAAATAATAATAATTGGAGGGCACTATGGAAAATAATAATGAAAGTAGACCAAATCCACATTGTCCAGTATTAGATATTGATGGATTTGTATCAAATGGAAAACAATTTGATATTGATATAACTTTACCTGAAGATAATAGAAATGTAATTTATGGAACAATAAAAAATAGATATAAAGATCCTATAAAAAATGCTGTAGTAAAACTAATAGAAATAGTAATAGGAAAAGATGGAAGAAAAACCAGAATTCCTATAACCCATACATTTACTGATGAAAATGGAGAATTTGTTTTTGGACCACTTTGTCCAGACAAAGATTATGCAATTACTATTTGGGTAAATGATGTTAGACACTATAAATTTAGTAGTATTTGTCATCGTGAAGGAGAATGCTTAAAAGGAAGACCACAAGAAATATGTGGTTCTATAACTCCAAGAACTTGTAAATAAAATAACCGACTAAGTTTTTACTTAGTCGGTTTCTTCTTATTTATATACATAAATTTGTGGATTTACTGGATTACCATTAATTCTTATTTCAAAATGTAAATGAGGCCCTGTTGAATTTCCTGTAGAACCAACAGCAGCAATGACATCTCCTGCTTTTACTGTTTGTCCTTGTGATACATATAGTCTACTACAATGTGCATACCAAGTTTGAACTCCATTTCCATGATCTATTTTTACTATATTTCCATATGAATGATGCCATCCTGCATATAATACAGTTCCTTTTGCAACTACTTTAATATCTGTTCCTGTTGCACTTACAATATCAACTCCAGTATGAGGTGCATATCCTCTAATTGAGCTAACATCATTATATCTTGAACTTATCGAACCTGAAACTGGTAAAACTGATAAATTAATTCCATTTACTTTTGCTATAGCTTCTCTTGCTTCTTTTTCTTCAATAAGTACTTCAACTTCATTCGATATTGTTGTCTCAGCTACATTAATATCTCCTGTATTTATAGCATTCTCGTTTTCTGTATATACTTCATCTATTGATAAATTTAAATCTAATCCATTTCCATCATATTCATCTTTAATGTCATTAACCACTTTTTGAGCTTCATCTATTGTGCTTACATAAGTCTCACTTTTACCATTTAAAACAACAGCATAATATTTATATGTTGTTATAGTATGGTTATTTGCAAGTTCATTTATTATTTTTGAATCATTTAATTCAATACTTCTTTTAATCAATTTAAATTCATATTGTAACTCTTCGTCTAATGAAACATTATCAATATTATTTCCCGTCTTATTTATTATTTTATTATTTACTTCAGCAACAAACTGTTCTTTGCTTTTAACATATCCTAATGTTTCATTTCCAATTCTAACTTCATAAACTGTTTTATATTTTATTGATAATATCGCGATTATTATAATAAAACCTATAGTCATTATTTTAAAAGTGTTTTTTGTTTCTTTCGTAAGTAAATCAATAATTGTTGATTTTCTTTTAATTTTTAAAATGTTATATCCTCTCCTTTTTTGTTTTTTACACGCGACAAATAATATTATACCACATATTTTAAAAAAAAGCAAATTTTAGTCTACCATATTCATTTCTTTTAGCATTAAATCCCCAAAAATACCGTATCCTTTAATCGGATCATTAACTAAAACATTTGTAACAGCTCCAACAAATTTTTTATTTTGTATAATTGGACATCCACTCATTCCTTGTACAATTCCTCCTGTTTTTTTTATCAAATCTTCATCAATGACTTTTATAAACATACTTTTATTGTCATAATCATTATTTAAATATATTTTTTCTATCTCAATATCATATTCTTTTGGACTTTCTCCATCTAGAGAACACAAAATACTTGCTCTTCCCAATTTTATTTCATTCCTTGTAGCAACCTCTATCTCTTTTCCAAAATTTATATTTACTATGTTAGAATCTATTATTTTTCCATAGACACCAAGTTCTGTATTTTTATATATTGTTCCTAATTTAGTTTGATCAGCAATTGAACCTAAAATCTTTCCGTGGTTCGCCTTCTTTCCCCTTTATAATTGATAAAACTTTTGTTGTTATAAATTCACCATCTGTAATTTCTAATAGTTCTCCTGTATCAACATCTGTAATCCCATGCCCTAACGCTGCAAAACATCTTGATTTTGGTTCATAAAAAGTCATCGTTCCAATTCCCGCTGCACTGTCTCTTACCCATAATCCTAATTTGTATTCCGAATCACTTGTTTTTGCTGGTTTAATATTACATTCTAAGCACTCTTTTTTTCTTAAAAATTTAATGTTTATTTCTTCTCCATTTGAAGAATTGACTATTTTTATAAGTTCATTTATATCTTTTATCAAAATATTTTGTACCTCTATAATTACGTCTCCTTCTTGAATTCCTGAATTTTCATATGGTCTATATCTTTTATTGTCGATTCCTTTTATTTCAGACATTCCTACAACTAATACTCCATTTGTATATAGTTTTAATCCTGATAATTCCCCTACTGGTATTACTTTAGTTCTTTCAATTACCGTAATACCTACTTCTTTTACTTTATATTTTCCAAAAAGTTTTACTTCAATTGCTTGTTTTTCAATATCCTGTTTATTAAGCTTTGTAGATGTAGATGTCTGTATAGCTTTAAAATTAGAATAGTCATTTAATGTAATACCAAATATAGTCTTAATATTTAATTTTTCATCTTCAAATAATATTATATCTGAAGGAATTGCATCTATTGCACATACATATGAATAAATAATGCAAAGAAAAGCAATAAAAAAAGCAATTAATAATTTCTTCCTAGTTGTTTTCATTTTCTTCACCCTCAAAATTATTATTGCCTTTTTTTATTTTTTTATTAATAAAATTAAATTTGCTTTCTAGCTTTTTCATCTAATGTGTCTAATGTATCTAATGCTTTTCCTGTTCCCAAAGCAACACATGATACAGCATCTTGAGCTATCATAACATTTATTCCTGTTTTTTCTTGCAAGAGTTTATCTAGACCATCTATTAAAGCCCCTCCACCTGTCATATATATTCCTCTATCACTAATATCTGCTGCAAGCTCTGGTGGTGTTTTCTCTAAAACAGAATGTACTGCATCTACTATCATATTTGCTGGTTCTTCAAGTGCTTCTAGCATTTCACTAGAATGTATCGTAATTGTTGCAGGAAGACCTGTTATTAAATTTCTTCCTCTAACATCCATTTCAACATCTTGAACTTTTGGATAAACACATCCTATATTTTCTTTTAATTCTTCTGCTGTTCTTTCTCCTATCATAACATTATGCTTCTTTTTTATATATTTTACAACATACTCATCAAACTTATCTCCTGCAACTTTAAGTGAAGTACTTACAACAGACCCTCCAAGAGAAATAACTGCAATATCTGTTGTTCCTCCTCCAATATCAACTACCATATTGCCATAAGGTTTTGAAATGTCAATTCCTGCCCCGATTGCCGCAGCAATTGGTTCTTCTATTAAATAAACTTTTCTTGCTCCAGCCTGTGTTGCAGCATCAATTACTGCCTTTTTCTCAACTTCTGTAACTCTTGATGGTATGCAAATCATTATTCTTGGAGCAAATAAGGTTTTTCCTCCAACTTTTGTAATAAAGTATTTTAACATTTTTTCTGTTACTGTATAGTCAGAAATTACTCCTTCTCTTAATGGCCTTGTTGCTACTATATTTCCCGGAGTTCTTCCTAACATTCTTCTTGCTTCTGCTCCCACTGCTACAACATCTCCAGTATTATTATCTACAGCAACAACTGATGGTTCTCTTAATACTATTCCTTTCCCTTTTACATATGCAATTACTGTAGCTGTTCCTAAATCTATTCCTATGTCTTGTCCTAAGCCAAATTTAAACATTTTAACTCTCCTTCGTTATTCTTATTATATATATTATTCTATTTTCTTTTTACATTATTATTACAAATTCGTTACAATTATATTACAAAAAAAATAAATTATCAATATATTTTATAAAAAAAATAAAACATTTATTATTATTTTCATCTAATAAATGTTTTATTTATATATTAATAATTATAATGCATTTTATTTATATCTTTTTCCTTTTGCATTCCACTTTTTCTGTCTTGTATCTTCAAATTCTTCGTGAGTATTAAATCCTCTCTCTTCTAATATTTGTTTAAATACCTCATCATCATCATCTTCTTTAGAGATTTCTTTTTTAGAATTAGATTCTATTATTTCATTATCATACCTATTTTCCTCTAATTTTTCTTCTTCATCTTCTTCATCTTCTTCATCAAAGAATTCTTCAGATTCTCCTTTTTTAATTTTATATTTTTCAACAAAGAATACTATTATAAGAATAAATACTATTCCTAGTATAGCTATTACAGCTATTTTTTGTTTTTGTATTTTATCTTGAGCTCCATTTAATTCATTATTTAGATTTGTAACATCTACTGGTGTTGGTGTTAAATTAGCTGTTATTTGGTAAGTTGTTTTTGTTCCATCTTCATTTTTTACTAATAATGTTATTAAATTTTCACCTATTTCTAATTTTTCGTTTCCTATTATTTCAACACTAATTTTATCACTTGAAGTTTTTGTTTTAATGTCTAATTTTTCAATATCATCCTTAGCTTCTATTTTATATTCATAGACATTATTACTAAACTTTGGAGTTAAAGTAATTCCAGCTATTTCTAAATCAATTAATCCCTTAGCATCTGTTTCATCTTTAGGCTCTTCTTTAGAATCATTTTCTGGTTCTTCTGATTTTTTTTCATCTATTCTATTTATATTTAAAGTATATGTCTTTGTTGTTTTTTTATCTTCTGCAGTTACTATAACATTAAAAGTATTTTTCCCTTCATTTAGAGTTTTTTCTCCAGTTCCAGTAACTGTCGAAGCTGCATTTGTTTTTTCAGCATAAATACTAATTTTTTCTACATCTTTTGGTACATTCACATTATATGTATAAATTCCTGCTTTGAATCCACTAAAATCATTAGGTCTTATTCCTAAGTTTTTTAATGTAGCAACTTTAGATATAGATTCTCTCTTTATATTTAGAGTATAAGTTTTGGTTGTTTTTTTATCTGCAGCTGTTACAACAACATTAAATGTATTTTCACCAATATTTAAATTTTTCTTTCCTAATCCTGTTACAGTTTGTCCTGTTCTTTTATTTGCATAAATATTAATCGTACTTGTTTCTTTTGGAACACTCACATTATATGTTGTTTTATTTTTCTCAAATCCTGTAAAATCATTTGGATTAATTCCTAAATTTGTAAGAGTAGCATCACTTGATACTTCAGAATTTTGGGTAGGTGTTGGTGTATTTTCTTTTTCAGTTACAGTAACAGTTTTTGTTATATCTACTTCTTGTGTCTTTACGTCATTTCCTGATGTGTATGAATAATCACCTGTCAATTTAAATGTAACTGTTCCTTCTTTTGTAGCTTTATATGTTCCGCTTGAACTTATTGAAATTTCTGATCCTTCATTTGTAAGGTTATATGGTTTTGCAATACTTGTTCCATTTGCAGTTAACTCTAAATTCCATTGCTCAGCTTTTCCACTAATACTAGCAGTTATTGTGTCTCCAACATTTACTTTACTAGGTACATTTAAACTTACTGATGCTGCATTTACCTCTGTATATTTTGCAAAAATTACTATCAAAACAATTAATAATATTGCTTTTAATTTTTGTCTTCTCATTTTTATTCTCCTCACATTATTATATTGATATTTTGTAGTTTCCTAATATATTCTTTCTAACAATCAAAGTATCTCCTGAATTTATTTTTCCATCATTATTTACATCTGCTGCTTGTTTTTTATATGTATCAGTTAGATTTATTGTCTTAAGTACTTGCTTTGATAATAGCAATGAATCTCCTGAATTTATTTTTCCATCACCATTTAAGTCTCCAATTACAACAATAGTATAATCATTTATTGTACATCCTGTTCCTACTAAATCATCTTCATCTAATACTTTTCCATCTAAACTCTTTATTTCTTTTTCTCCTGTAGCATTAATTATTTGTTTTACATTAATTCCTTGAATAGTAGTAATTGATTTTTCTGTATCATTTTTCTTAATATTTTCAGCTATAACAACGTCATTTGTTGTATCTAACCTTGAATCATCATCTGCTCTTGATGTAGGTGTAGGCGTATTTCCAGAATTATATGTAGAAATAGGTTTCCTACAAGCATTTCTTGGTGTTCCTTCATATAATGGTATAATAAATGTATATTTTGCATTTTTTAAATTATTCTTTTCTAAACTTCTTCTTAGAATTGTTCCTTCACTTTGTGCTCCCATTACATTTTGCATATATTGATGTGTATAATATGAATATTTAGTACTAGAAACATTAAACTTTTGGAAATACATTGTATCTTGTCCATATTTAATATAATTATTTGCTATGGTGTCTAATCCTCCTTCAATTGACTTTTCAGGAGTATCCCATCCCTTATTTTTAGCATATTTTAATCCATTAGTAATTACATTTGCACTTCCATTTCCTGATGCATTAATATTTAGATAATTATAATAACCTTCATAAGTAACTCCATCTGTTCCTTTATAGCTCTTTCCTGTCGCTAATATTCCTGTACCATTTCCCTGTTCTTGAATTATTTTAGCAACTATAAAGTATGGATTTACATTTTTTTCTTTTCCTATTGAAATAATTTTTTGTAATAAATCTTTTTTATTTAAATATCCATAATTTGCAACCATTGATTGTAAGTCTGTATAATTGCAATCCACATATGATAGTTGTAAAAATTGAAATATATCATCTTCATTTATTGAATTTCTAGGATCCATCATATATTCTACTGTTACTTTAGATGCACAATGCCATCTTCCTGTGTCATATGTTTTGCTTCCACATTCTTCACAAATCCACTCTCTGTCATAATATATACTATTAGCCTGTACTAAATTATTCCCATGAGAATTATGTTCCTTTGATATCACTTCACTCCATTTTAATCCTGTATATAATACTTTAAAACTCCAATTTGGATATTTCTTTTGTAAATCTTGAATCATAGATTTTATACCTGGATATTTATTATTATCTAGTTTATTTATATCAGTACTAATCGATTGTGCTGCAAAAGACACATTATTAAAAAAACCTTCAGTACTTACAAATAATATATTTATCATTATTAATAATAACAGTATTTTCTTTAATTTGTTCATTATTAATTTCACCTCATTTGTTATTTTCTCCATTTTTTCCCATTTTGTCAATTATAGTATATCATTTAATAGTATATCAAGTCAACAAGAAAGCCTAAGTTTTTTATGACATTTTTATGACAGTCATGTGACATCTTAGAATAATTTATTTATATTTTACATATATTATTTAAGAAGGAGTGTGCATAAATTTGGAAGATTATATAAAAGATTTTGATATAGTTGAATTAAGCGAAGAAGAAAGAAAATCACAATTATTACAAAGCATTTTAAAAACACAAAAAGACCTTAAACAATCTCAAATTAATTTTGAATTTGCAGAAAAAGAATTGATTGACTTCTATTCTTATCAAATAAAAGCCAATCAATCTAAATTAGATTACTTAACTAAACTTGCCAAATCACTTAACATTAGTTTATCTATTCAACAGTAACAGATTTAGCAAGATTTCTAGGCTTATCTACATCTAAGCCTTTTTCTTTTGATATATAATATGCTAATAGCTGTAAAGGTACAATAGAAATTATTGACGAAATATAGCTATTTGTATCAGGAACAATAATAACATTATTAAATACTTTCATATCAAATTTTTCAGATATTTCTTTTGAAACCACAACAGTTGTTATTGCTCCTCTAGTAATTGTTTCTTCTATATTACTTATAGTTTTATTAGCTAAATTCTTATCTGTCATTATTCCAATTACATTCATTCCTTTTTCAATTAATGCTATTGTTCCATGTTTTAATTCTCCAGCAGCATAACTTTCACTGTGAATATATGAAATTTCCTTTAATTTAAGTGAAGCTTCTCTTGAAGTAATATAGTCTATTCCTCTTCCTAAATAGAATATATGTTGTTCCTTAAACATTTGCTTAGCTATTTTTTTTATCTCTTTTGTACTTTTTAACATTTCTTCAATACTATTTGGTAGTTTTAACAAATCATTTACCAAATCTTTAACTTCTATTTTAGATACTCTTTCTAATACTTCTGCAAAATATATACTTAGTAATATTAATAATGTTATTTGACTTGTATATGCTTTGGTAGATGCTACTGCAATTTCTGGTCCAGCATGTGTATATACTGAATAATCCGCTTCACGAGTTATTGAACTTCCTATAACATTTGCAACTGCTATTGTTTTTGCTCCTTTTTCTTTTGCAAGTTTAAGTGCTGCTATTGTATCTGCAGTTTCTCCAGATTGACTAATAAAAATGCATAAAGTCTTTTTATTAACAATAGGATCTCTATATCTAAATTCTGATGCAATATCTACTTCTGTATGAATCTTGCATAGTTTTTCTATTGCATTTTTTGCAGTAAGTCCTGCATGCATTGCAGTTCCACATGCCACAATATATATTTTTTCTAAAGACTCTAAATATTCTTTAGTAAAACATAATTCTTGGAAATCACATAATCCATTTTGTGCTCTTGTTCCAATAGTTTCACGAATTGCAGTTGGTTGTTCATATATTTCTTTTAGCATATAATCCTCAAAACCATTTTTATCTGCTGCCATTGCATTCCATGTTATGACTTCAGGTTTTTTTTCAAATTCAATTAGATTGTTATCAAAAAATCTGACTTTATCTCTTGTTAATAATACAAATTCTAAGTTGTCTAATAGATAAAAATCTTTTGTATAACTTAAAATTGCTGGAATATCTGATGCAATATA
>AUXO011078960.1_pt1 | contig 10028 bp, 8 predicted proteins | sample 768731 | NCBI WGS metagenome assembly AUXO01 (sample SAMN02715735, study PRJNA202380) | gut metagenome | biome: sheep rumen | host: Ovis aries | place: New Zealand: Palmerston North | reverse complement strand
GCCCTCTGCGGAGAGGCTCATGGGTGCAACTCTTAGAAGCTGTTTCCACCGGAGATTACTTTTTTAAAATTTTTAATTTTAATTGATTTCTTCCTCTCGGCAACGCACCCAAAAATACATTTTAATTCTCTTATCCATTAAATTAATCACCTAAGCAAATTCCAATATTTCTTGCTGTTTTTACTAAGTCATGATCCATGTTAACTTTTCTAATATTACTTTCGGCTGTATTTCCTGAAACGGCTCCTATAACTTTGTTGTTTCCTACAACATCTTCTAATGGAACAGAATCTAGTTTACCATCTTTTATGACTGTTAGAACATTAAATTTTCCTTCTAAAGCTAATTCCATTGCCTTTGAACCATATTTAGTTGATAAAACCCTGTCAAACGCAGTTGGAGTTCCTCCTCTTTGCATATATCCAAGTACTGTGCATCTTGATTCAAGTCCTGTTAACTCTTCTAATTGTTTAGCAACTATATTTCCAATTCCTCCAAGTTTAGTATTATCAACACCTGAACCATTATCTCTTGTTCCTTCAACCGTAATTGTTCCGCCTTTTGGCATTGCACCTTCAGCAACAACTACAATACTAAATTCTTTTCCCATATCACGTCTATGGTTTATTTTTTCAACTGCTTTATTTATGTCATACGGGATTTCTGGAATTAAAGCAACATCTGCTCCTCCAGAAATTGCAGATTCAAGTGCAATCCAACCTGAGTATCTACCCATAACTTCTAAAACCATTATTCTGTGATGTGTTTCACCTGTTGTGTGTAATCTATCTAAAGCATCTGATGCCACTGATACAGCTGTATTATAGCCAAATGTTATATCAGTACATGCAACATCATTATCAATTGTTTTTGGAACACCAATTACATTTACCCCTTTTAATGAAAAATCTCTTGCAGATTTTTGAGTACCATCTCCACCTAATGTAAATAAACAATCAAAACCATCATTTTTCAAATTTTCAACACATATATCTGATAAATCTTTATATACAACTTTTCCGTCAAGCTGAGTTACTTTGTAATTAAATACATTTGCATTTGTTGAAGAACCAATAATAGATCCACCTTTTGGTAAAATACCAGAAGCCTTTCTGCTATCAGAAGTACTTAAATTAACATATTCATTTTTAAGTAATCCTCTATATCCATCTATAAATCCATAACATTTTACTCCATGTTCTTCTGCTGTTTTTACTATTGCTCTTATTACAGCATTAAATCCTGAAACATCTCCACCATTAGCTAAAATAGCTACTTTTTTTACCATTCGTTTTCCTCCTTTGTTTTTCCATTGTATTTCTTTCTTATTATACCAATAATTTCAAATTTTACAACAGTTAAAAACAAAAAAAAGAAGCTTTCGCTTCTTTTTTTATTGAAATACATATTGCATACATGTATAAACTTTTCCAGGCCAAGATGTTGGATTACAATAACATCTACCAACACCAGTTATAGTAGCACCATGATAAAAGCTTGCACCAGGTGTTAAATATTTTTCACCTAATAATTTTATCATTGCTTCAAAACCTTCTTCATCAGTAGCATATGGAATTAGTCTTCCTCCACTCATTAAGCTTGAATAGTTGTGTGTATTTTGATGTTGAGGTGCAGAACACCATGCTGATTCTATACCACAAATACCTAAAACGAAAATTTCGTTAACACTATATTGTTGGCATAAATCCCATATACATCCGGCATTTTTCGCTAAAATACCAGTTCTATCATATTTCATATTTTCAACCAATGAAATAAAGTCTTCTCTTGATAAACCACATGTTTTTGAAACATCCATATCAAAACTTATTTGTACATCTTCTAATTTGATATATTTTGCTTTTTCAGCTTCAATTTCTGCTTGTTTACGTTCTTCCTCAGCTATAGTATCATATACTTCTTCTACTCTACTAAATTGAGTTGAACGACTTGAAACTGAATTATTTTCGTTAACTGCTGTACGTAGTTCTTGAATGTTATTATTTTCTTGATTTTCTATATTGTTTTCAGTATTTTCATTGTTGTTTGGATTTTCATTACTTTCACTATTCTCTTGTTTTGATATTTCTTCATTATTTGTTACTTGAGCTATATTATTATCTTTTATAGCTCCTGTTTGCATTGCTATAACTCCTGAAATTGATGTTGCTAATAATACTGTAATAATTACCATAATGCTAATTATTTTGTTATTTTTCATTTTTTTAATTACACATCCTTTTCTTATTTTTTCACAACAGTATTATTATAACATATTTTGACAAAAATGTCAAAATTAAGGTGTTTATTGATATATTATTTCAATTTTTTCTTTTAATTTTTCAGCTAAAAATGCATGGCTTTCTTTAGTCAAATGAATTCTATCAACACCAGTTTCTAAACCAGTATTATCAATAAAATAGCAATTATTTTCTTCAGCAATTTTCTTATAGATTTCATTGAATTTTAATGATTTTTCATAAGCGCCTTCATATTTGCCATTTCCATCATCATCTGCTAACGGTGGCGCAACTATTAACAATTTAGGAAATTGGTCTGAAATTTGTGATTTTCTATTTATAATTGTTTTTACAATGTATTTATCAAACATCTCTCCTATTTCTTCTATTGTTTTGTTATAGGCTTTTTTTAATTCGTTTGTTCCAAGCATTACAATAACTAAATCTATTGGATCATGTGTATCTAAACATGGCATTAAATATTCATATCCATTTTTTCCTTCTTTACCTGGTCTTGGATCATTTGAGATAAGAGTTCTACTGTTTAAACCTTCTTCTATGATTTCAAATCTATCACCTAGTTTTTGTGCTAATAGTCGTGTCCATCTTTCATTATTTCCATATCTTAGATGGTCACTTCCTGATATGTAGCCCCATGTGTTTGAATCTCCATAACATAATATTCTTATTTGTTCCATTTAAATTACTCCTTATTAAACCTACTTTTTATAGAGCTTTCTAAAAAAAGAAAATAACTTTTCATACCATTTTTCAATTCTCACTTCAACTACTGATATTTCTTGACTTTTACTTTCTTTTCTGTTTTTAAATATGTCATCTGGGTTATAAAGTTTTGCTTTTTCTTGTTCAGCAATCATTTCATCTTTTCTTAAGAACTCTATCATTTCTTTTTTCTGTTCTTCTTCAAGTAAGTATTCAATATTTATATATGTTAATATTGAAATAGTATCAATACTCAGTTTTTGTTCACCTAATGTTTTGCTTTCGTCATAATTGAATACATAATCTTTATCCTTATTATCTTCAATATAATCCCAAATCTCTTGTGGAATTTTCTTAATGTATTCATCATCTAATTTTTTTAGGATATATTCAACTTCTACTAATCTTTTGTTTAAATCATTCATATGATTCTCCTTTATTATTCTGATAATGTTTTATCATTATCTTTTTCTTTTAATCTCCCTATTAAATTATTTGTTCTTCTAAAACCTTCTGAAATTTGCCCTGGATTTTCCTGAGCATATTGTTCAGTAACCTGAGCAATACTGTCTGGGTTAATTTGATTAATTATTTGCAATTCTTTTTGTCTTTCTAAGTTAATCTCTCTTCTTCCTACATCTGGCACTCCATCAGCAAAATCTCTATCATTTTTGTATCTTTCTCTTGCATATATTACAAAGTTATCTAAAATTTCAAACATCCAATTGCGTTCTGGTTTAACCTTATCTCTATATTGGTCATACATTTCCAATATAATCGAAAGTGCATCTGTTCTTCCATTTTCTGTTTCGATTATTTTTAATCTTTCAACAGGAATTGTTCTTTCTCCTATTTTTGTATTCATATTCCATATTTCTTGCTCATTATTAGGATTTTCGGGTGTTCCCCAATGACTATATGGACCATACATCCACATTGCATTTAGAAAAGGTTTTCCTTGTTCATCTCTCGAATCAGCTGCCTTTTTTATATCAATATCTCCATATTCAAAATCTCCATCTTCACCTTCTTTAAAATCAACCAAATAATAAAATCTATCTTTAAAATCCATATACATTTTTTTATATACTTCTAACATTGTACTTTTATCATATCCTTCAAATCCGTGATTAATTCTATGATTGGCATGACTAACATATTCCTCATATTCCCATCTTGCCCATACATCAATTGCTTCAAGCATTCCAACTACACCTTTTACAAAATAAATTGTCTTATGATATTTATCTGAGCCTGCAGGATTTTCTCCTCCAGCAACTGCTATTAGCCCATGCGTTTGAATACTTTGCCTATTGTCTATACGAGTAAAATGATAAAATCCATTATCAGCATCTATTGAGTTTATCTTTATATATTCCATAATCTTATCTTTCCTTTAAATAATTATAATTTTCTGTTTTTCCTGGTATTTGGGAAGATTGCTTTTTATTTAATATTCCCAAATGTATTAGTTCTTTTATTTGAATTGTTTCATCATTAATTTCTTGTTGAGTAATTTTTGCTTGCTTTGTTGCTCTTTTTATAGCAGAAAAACTTAATTTCTGATTTCTTTCTTCGGTTTCAGCTTGAAATTGTGTTTGTCCTATTTCTTGTGCTGACTCTACTTTTTGCTTTAAAGATTTTAATATTGGAAAGTGCTTAATTTTCTTATTGCGAATTTCTTTATTATCAGCATTAAGAGCCTCTGCTCTAAATTGCATAATTTTCTTTCTTAATAATTCAAGATTCGGGTTATCTTTTTGTAGTTCACTATTAACATCTTTTTCTAAACATTTTGCCAATGTCTCTTGTAATCTTTGATTTAAACTATAATTGAGTCTTTCATTATTTTTATAATCTTTTATCATTTTTAGTTGTTCTATTAATATTTGCCATGCATCATTATCTGAATCATACGCTTTATGAAAAACATCATTATATTTAGAATTAAATGTTTTAAACAATTTCTCTGGATTTAAATACATTCCTGTAAATGTTAACTTATCTCCAAGAAGGGTTTTTAAGATGTTCCCATAATTTGTTATAGGATAGTTGCTACTTTCTTTATTTTTTATGACATAGTAAACTCCATTTGGATATATATACCTTGTTTGTGGTTTTGCCCCCGCCATTTCTAAGGATTCTGTTTCGTTGAATATTTCGCACATATTGATTTCGCCATTTAATTCAGAATATGTTTTTTTCTCTTGTATGCTACTACTATAGTGTAGTCCACAGTGAATACAAGTTTCAACTTCATAACCTGGTTTATTAATACTTTCATAAGTTTGTATTGAATCAGCATATTTACCATTATTAATTTTACTTACTTCTTTAAAAATCCTTTTATATATGTTTTTGTATCTATAATCTAAATTTTTTCCACTAAACTGTGTTTGTAATGCGTGCTCAAATTCATGCATTATTACCTTTTTTCTTGCAATTTCGTTTAACTCATTGTAATCACTTCTTGTTTTACTTATTTTCCCTTCAAGCTGTACGTTTAATCTACTTTCATCTATACCAACACACATATCCTGAGTTGAATAAGTACCTTTTGCTATTGATTCATTATCAATCCACCATACATTCCTCATTAGTCTATTTAAAAAGAAATCTTCAACTGAATATTTACCATTAACTGGTTTTATTACATATTTGTTATAGTTATCTTCTTTTACTGAAATTGAAGAAACAATATGAGAATACTTTTCAATTATTTTAGGCATCAATTCCATTAATATTTTTTTATAATTTTCAGGTAAATCTATAGCCTTTGAATATGCATCAATAAAACTATTTATTTTTTTTATACCCATTAACTCCTCCTAAAAAATTTTTTAATTTTATCAATAATGCTTTTAAATACATTTTTTTCTTGATACTGAATCAACTGTGAGTTTTCAGTTTTATCCTCTTTTTGATTATTTTCAAATAACGCTTCAGCACTATACTTTTTGGCATATTCTTCTTGATTAGTGTTTAATTCATTCAAGAATTCTTGTTTTTCTTTTTCATTTGTACACCAATAGTTCAACCATAAAACAGCTAGTAGTATTAAAGTTTTTCTTTGTAGATTTTGTTCTTCCAATGGCTTATTTACATCTATTTTATTTATATAATTTGCTGCTTTTTCTCGTAATACAAGTTCTTTAAATTCTAATGGTATTTTGTCGATATATTCACTACTCATATAACTAAGAATTTCATCAAGTTCTGCATATGCTATTCCTATATCATTCATTTTTTAATTCCTTTCATTATAATTGTCATTTTCTGTTGCTATTACAAATATATAGTCCATCATTCATCTTTTTATTTAAAATATCTATAAAAATTATACAACATGTAATTATGTTTTTTCAACAGCACACAAAATATTTTTTTGATTTTTGTCTTACGAAATACTGCAGTAATATATTTTTTCAAGTTAAAGAGCAGCCTTATCAGCTGCTCTTTTTTATATAAATGAAGAAGAGATATGTGGTCAACATATTACTCATTTCTTAATGCTTCAACTGGGTCTTTCTTAGCTGCCATTCTTGCAGGGATAAGTCCAGCGATTACGTTTAATAATATACTTAATAATATTAAACCTAATGCATATAATATTGGTAATTTAGCTATATTATTTATATTTGCCATTTTACCAACAATAATATTTACAGGTAAACTTATTAACAATGCAACACCTACACCTAAACATCCAGCAAGCATACCTTCAATAATTGTTTCGGCTTTAAATACCCTAGTAACATCTTTCTTACTAGCACCAATTGCTCTTAAAATACCAATTTCTTTTGTTCTTTCAAGAACACTTATATACGTAATTATTGAAATCATAATGCTTGAAACGACTAAACTGATTGCAACAAATCCAATTAATATTGCTGAAACCATTTTAACAATCTTAGTTACACTACCAACAACAGTTTTAATTAAATCATCATATGTAATCTTATCGGCATGTTTATCATTATATTTATCAATTAAAGCGTTTATTTCGTTTTTTGAATCATAATCTTTTGGATAAATATTAATTGTATTAGGTTCATTTATATCTACAACACCTAATTTCTTGCATGTTTCTTCATAAGAACTTGTAACTCCGTCAAATTCTTCGTTAGTAATAACGTTATACTCTTCATTATTAATTTGTTCGTTATAAATTTCTGTTTTAGCAATATTGTTTAAATCATATTCAACTAAACCATGTGTATATCCAATATAATCAGCCTCTGTTTCTTCATTTTTTACTCTTATTATTCCAACTATTTTTAGATCTACACCATTGTTAATAACATCATTCATATATTTTTGATCTTTTGAATAATCAATATATGAACCATCAACCTTTTTGTAATAATCTGTATTTAAAATAAACTTGTATGAAATACCTAAAATATCATTATAAGAATATTTCTTTTCTTCTATCCCAGCATCCTCTTTGTCTTTGAGTTTTTGTATTATGTTTTTTAAATCTGTTCTATCTTTTATTCCTAAAGTATAAAGAAGAGAATCAGGAATTGTATTGTTTTTATTTACTACTAAAACTAATTCATTATATTCGTTTGGTAAATGTCCAGCAACAACATCATATTTATTATTTAATAATTCCTTATCATCTAATATTTCCTTAAACACATTTTTTAATTCTTTCTTACTACTAATTCCTGTTAAAGAATTAGTTGCATTATTGTTTGATTTTGCATAAATATCGAATTCGTTAGGGTTAACTTTAATATAAGAATTATCATTTTTACTGTAAATGTTTAAATCAACATCATATTGATATTGAATTGTTGAAGTATATTTTTCGAATTCTTCTTTATTCTCTTCGATATATTTCTTGAACTCTCTTGTATCATTATGTTTTACAATACCAGTATTAGAATTTGTAAATTCTTTTGAAATATCATCATCAGAAACTAATTCACCATCTTTACCCTCTTTTTTCTTGTCATTTGATGCTAAAGAAAACATTTGACTTAAATCCATAGATGTTTTTTCAATAGCCATTGGATAATCTGCCATTGAATCTCTTTCCATATTTTTTACATATTCTGAAACTCCATTTGATAATGATAATATAAGTGCAATACCTATAATACCAATACTTCCAGCAAACGCTGTTAAAAATGTTCTTCCTTTTTTAGTTAATAAATTTTTGAATGATAATCCTAAAGATGTAAATATTGACATAGAAGTTCTTTTCAATGTTTTTGAACTTGTATTTTCAAATTTTTCATTACAAGGATTACTATCATTTAGTATTAAACCATCTTTTAATTCAATTATTCTTGTTGAATATTCCTTAGCAAGCTCTGGGTTATGTGTAACCATTATTACTAGTTTATCTTTTGAAATCTCTTTAAGTAATTCCATTATTTGAATACTTGTTTCAGAATCAAGCGCACCTGTAGGCTCGTCAGCTAGTATTATTTCTGGGTCATTTACTAAAGCTCTAGCTATAGCAACTCTTTGCATTTGTCCACCTGATAATTGATTTGGTTTTTTATGAATATGATCTTTTAAACCTACTTTTGTTAAAGCATCAATAGCTTTTTTCTTTCTTTTTAATTTTCCTACTCCTGATAATGTAAGAGCCATTTCAACATTAGCTAAAACACTTTGATGTGCAATTAAATTGTAACTTTGGAAAATGAATCCAACTCTATGATTTCTGTATGTATCCCAGTCTCTGGCTTTGTATTGCTTAGTAGATACTCCTTCAATTATTAAGTCTCCACTATCATATTTGTCAAGTCCTCCAATAATGTTTAAAAGTGTTGTTTTTCCACTTCCACTGGCACCTAAAATAGATGTAAATTCATTTCTTCTAAATTTCAAATTGATGCCCTTTAAAACCTGTTGTTTTACTTCTCCTAAACTATAATGCTTTTTTATTTCTTTTAATTCTAACATTACTCCTCCCCCTTCTTGATTACAATATTACCCCTTAACAATCTCCACAGCTCTCTCAACACTAACAACCTCTTGCTCTCCGCTTTCCATATTTTTCAATGAAACAACATTATTATTAATTTCATCTTCACCAATTATAATTACATATGGAATGCCTAATCTGTTAGCATAATTAAACTGTTTTTTAATCTTTGCATTATCTGTATAAATTTGTGTATTTATACCATTTTCTCTTAATTTAGTAGCGACCTCAATGCTTTTGCTGAAATCGTCTACCATTGAAATAATCAATACTTTAGAAATAGATCTATTTCCCGCTTCTATTATTTTATTATCTGTAAGTTGAAAAAACAATCTTGTTAACCCAATTGAAATTCCAACACCTGGCATTTTCTTATCAGTATAATAACTTGATAAGTTATCATATCTTCCACCTGAGCAAACACTTCCTAATTGTCTATATTGGTTTAAGAATGTTTCATATACTGTTCCTGTGTAGTAATCTAAACCACGAGCTATTGTTAAATCTATTTTATAGTTTTGTGTTGGTACTCCAAATAATTTGATATTTGAAGCAACTTCTTCTAACTCATTTACACCTAAATTAAATAATTCATTATCAATATTTAATCCTCTTAAAGCACTTATTGTTTCTTCAACATTTCCAGTTATTGAAATAAAGCTCATAATTGTATCTATTTTATTTTGCTCTACTCCTAAGTCTTGTATTTCTTTAATAACACTCTCTTTTCCAATTTTATCAATCTTGTCAATTATTCTTAGAATATCAACAGCTTTGTTGTTTAATTCTAATGATTCGAATAATCCATTTAAGATTTTTCTGTTATTGATGCTTATAGTGAAGTCATCAAATCCTAATTCTTTAAAAGTATTATAGATAATGCTTGGCATTTCAGCATCATTTATTAAACTTAATTCATTTTCACCAATAATATCAATATCACATTGATAAAACTCACGATATCTTCCTCTTTGAGCTTTTTCTCCTCTATATACTTTTCCTATTTGATATCTTCTAAATGGGAAAGTTAAATTTGGATAGTATTCTGCAACATATTTGGCTAACGGAACTGTTAAATCAAATCTTAATGCTAAATCTGATTCTCCTTTATTAAATCT
>AUXO010961488.1_pt1 | contig 10029 bp, 12 predicted proteins | sample 768731 | NCBI WGS metagenome assembly AUXO01 (sample SAMN02715735, study PRJNA202380) | gut metagenome | biome: sheep rumen | host: Ovis aries | place: New Zealand: Palmerston North | reverse complement strand
AAAGGAGTAAAAAATATGGAATTATTTGAATTAATGGCAGAAGAAGCATGGAGCTGGGGAGCAGCAGTTTGTGCAGGAGTTTGTGGTCTTGGCGGAGTAGCAGGTTGTGCAGCAATCTGTGGAGTTGATGGTCCTATCCCTGTAGCAGATGCAAGTGCAGTTGCAGCATCAGGTACAGCAACAGGCGGACTTGGAGCTCTCGCAGCAGGTCTTGCATCATAATCAGTTTAGTACATAGAAATATTAAAAACATCAATATTAATCTGGATTGTCAAAGAAAGTGAAACCGGATATAGCATATACATGAAACAGCCATATATTGTGCATATATGACATGACGGGTAAGCTGGATGAAATTTACGAAAATCTGAGACAGGATACCGCTTAAATTATATCTGCTGATATTTTTAGTTTAGTAGTAACCGAAGATGTATCTGAAGATAATCGCTTTGACTTCTTCACTTTTGGTTTAATTTATCTGTAATTTTATATAATATATAACAAGGGAAAAAATAAGATGAATAATAATTGTAATATCTGTTTTAAATCTGACAGTAATAATGAATATGTCTTTGATTCTGATTCATCTGTTATTTTTGAAAAAAGTCAGTATGAGAAAAGAATCGACAAGATCAGTAAAATGAAAAAGACAAATCAAATTCAGAATAAAAGTTATGACAGTCATGACATTGAAGAATATATACTTAAGTACGGACTTGGTCAAATGGTTCTGGAAGTGACTAACCGCTGTAATTTCAGATGCGAGTACTGTATTTTTTCTGAGCATTATCAAGGACACAGTAAACTTGAAAATGAAAATATGACATTAGAAACAGCGATAAGGGCTATAGATATGTATATGGACCTTATTGAAAAAGGTAAGATATACAATCCAGAACGCACCCCTATAATAGGATTTTATGGTGGAGAACCCCTTCTGAATTTTGATCTTGTAAAAAAATGTGTTGAATATGCCAAAGAGCGTTATAAAGGGAGAGTTTTATTTTCAATAACGTCTAACGCGTATCTGCTGAATGACGAAGCAAGTAAATTTATGGCTGAAAATGATTTTATGCCGATATTCAGTCTGGATGGACCGCAAAAAATACATGATAGTAATAGAAAACTTGCCGGTGGTAAAGGAACATTTGAAAGAGTGTATCAGAATATAAGAAATTATGCACGTGTCACTAACAGTATTCCTATGATAAATAGTGTATATGACTATAATACTGATATGGAAGAACTGATGGAGTTCTGGTCTGAACAGAATGAAATGGTGCTTCTGTCTCTTTCTCCGGTAAATCCTTACGATACAGATTATTACAATAGTTTTGATGAGAAAACGGTAAAGACCTTTTTTGAAAAGAAACTGAAGCTCGAAAAGTACTTTCATGAACTGGTGGCTAAAAAAGATGACCTGACTTCAAAAGAAAAAAGAGAACTTAATTTTTTAAATGTTTTTCTTGGAAAGCCCGCGTCTTCTGTTTATATGAAAGAAATGTTCAAAGATCCTTCAAGAAGTATAGTGAAGTGTACCGGAAGCTGTGTCCCAGGAGATAAGATGTTTGTTAATGTACATGGTGATATATATCCATGTGAAAAAGTTGATAAAACAATGATCATCGGTAATTTAAACAGTGGTCTTGATTATTCAGTTATATGCGGATATATGAAGGAATTTGAAGCTAAAATAACTTCAGGATGCAGTAACTGCAGTGTAAAAAACGTATGCAGTTTATGTTATCAGTCACTGCACTGTGAAAGCGGATTCTGCAAAAATGCACAAAGCTGCAATAATATGAGGAATAGTTATAAAGAACTCCTTTCAAGAGCTGTTTCACTGTCAGAAGAGAATCCTGCGTGGTTTTCAGATTTTACTACAAAATATTACAAAGAAATTAAAGAATTGGCTGTGGTGCTTAAATGAATTATAAATATTTCAGATTATATGAGGAATGCTATCTTGTAAACGGAAAAGAGAAGTCGTGTATATATGATCTCTTCAATGAAAAGGTATTTCATGTGGATGAAGACCTAAGAAAAATTCTTACCCTGACTGAAAACAATAAAAGTTTTGATGATGTCTGTCATGAACTGAATATTACTACGACATTTCTTGAAGAAAAACTTAAAGAAGCAGAAAAATTTCAGGTAGGAGGATTCTATGAGAAACCTCCTGCAATAGAAAAAGTTACGCTGCATCCTGACTGGAAAGACAATATTTTTTTCAAACTTCCTCCGCAAATTAACAGAGCTTTTCTGGAGCTTAGCAATGAGTGTGATAACAACTGCTTTTTCTGTGCATCCGATCGTTATTCACTTCGTTTCAGATGCATGGGGTGCGGAAAGGATCCTTCGTATAATAATATAACTATATCTGTAGAAAAATGGACAGAGTATATGAAACAGTTATATGCTCTAGGTGTTACAGAGCTGTACATTACAGGAGGAAATGTTTTTTTGGATGTTCCTAAGCTTAAAGCGGTTATATTATCAGCTAAAGAGATCGGATTCAGATATATAAATGTTATATCAGGAAATCGTAATATCAACGCTTTACGACAGCTGGGTGAAGTAGCGAACGGCGTTAAATTTATTATACAGAGATATCTTGACGAAAATTATAAACAACTCATTGAAAGTGATGAAATCATACAAAATATTGATATCTTGGATAAATCAGAATACTGCTTCGTGTTTTTACTTGATTACTATAATAAATCCCTTGTAAATGATATTGCTGCAACGGTCAAAAATAAAATTAAACAGAACAGTTTTTATTTTGATTATCTTTTGGATAATCAGAATCTCACGGATATACAGCTTAGAGAGATCAAGTTTACCAACGGTAAAATTAAACTAAATGATTTTTCAATCAAAGGTAAATATAATCCTTGCCTCAAATCAACCGTTACTATCAAAGCTGATGGTATTATAACTACCTGTCCGGGATTGAAGGATTATCCGTTATCAAAAACCGGTGATCTCTATGAAGCGATAAAAAAAGATAATATCACCAGATACTCTTCACTGGGTTGCAATGATATAGAACCTTGTAATAAATGTGAATATAGATATCTTTGCAGTGACTGCAGATATATCGAGATCAAAAATGGTGCACAGCTCAATCAGACCAGAATTTGTGATAAATGTATGGTGGACTGACAGAAATGAGGTACGTATGGATAATGTGATCGAATTTAAAAACGTATACAAAAAATATGATTCTGTAAACGTTCTGGAAAATGTAAGCTTTTCTGTGAAAAAACATGATGTATTTGGGTATATCGGTCCTAATGGTGCGGGAAAAACTACTTCCATTCGTCTTATAACAGGACTCCTTGAACCTACTCAGGGAGAAGTGAAAGTATTTGGAGATACACCTGAAAAGAATAACATCAAATCCAAAATAGGCTTTTGTTATGATAATGATGGCCTTTATACTAATCTTACTGCTTTTGAAAATATGTGTTTTTTCGATATAGTGTATAACGATGCTAAGGGAAGAGACAAGAGGATAAATGAACTTCTTGCACTGGTAGGGCTTGAAAAGGCAGTGAACAGGAGAGTGAGCGAGTTTTCAAGAGGAATGAAAAAACGTCTTGGTCTTGCCAGAGCACTTATCTGTTCACCAGAGATCCTTATACTTGATGAACCTATGATAGGTCTTGATCCTGAAGGGCAGGCCGATATAAAACGTATCATTAATAATATAAAAGATAAATGTACGATATTTCTGAGCTCACATAATCTTAATGATGTGGAGGAGCTTTGCAACAGAGTTGCAATACTTGAGCATCGTATACTTACCGATGGACTTCTTTCCGATATCCTTGCAGATGATACTCCTGTTGTAAAAGTAACTTTGAATGAGCCGTGCCCGTATGAACGGTTATCTGGCCTTCTTGGATCAGGAGCAAGTGATATTGAAATATCAGATAAAACAGTAAGAATCAGATTCAGCAAGAAACCGGACCTGAATACTGTAACAGGTTTTCTTATCGATAAAAAGATTGGATTTAAAGAAATTGGTATAGTGAACAGTAGTTTAAGAGAAAAATATTTCAGTTTAGTGGATGGAGAGAATCATGAACGTGCAGGCAATTAAAGCGATAGCTTATAAGGAAAAGATCTCTGTAAAAAAGAGCATAAAGTCTCTTTTAATCATCAATGTTGTTTTTATATGTATACTGCTTGCGACTTCCATAAAAAAAAGCAGTGGTTTTCTGGATGAAGGTGTAACTGATGTAAGTAATCTTTTGGTCGGAAGTACAGGCTATGTTTCTATATTTTTATCATTTGTGACATTTATAAGTACACTTAAATTCTGGCAGGAAAAAAGTATGGATGCTATTGATTCCCTCTTTTCCCTTCCAGTATCAATAAGAAAAATACTTGTTGGAAAAGTAGCGTTTTCAATGCTTATTGGAGTTATTGGTTTTGCTGTAGCTTTTATAACAAGCATTATTGTGTACGCGGTTAAATTTAAGGTTTTTGCTTTTTCACCTGTAGCAGCGCTGTTAATGCTGGCTATATCGCTTCTGCTGAATTTTTCTTATGGCATAATAAACGGTTTCTGTATGTGGCAGCTGTCAGTTGGTAAAGCTAAAATAATTCAGGGGCTTACATATGTTATTTTCCTTGGAGGTATCATAGGCCTGAATGGATGTATTACTGCTGATGGGATAAATATGAATGTGGTATATGCTTTGATTGCTGCGGTAATTTTACTTGCAGCCGGAGCAGTATATTCACTAATCCTTGCAAATAAGGAAAAGATAATACTTAATCACATAGAATGAAAGATTATTGTAAATGACTAATATTATTCAAAGTATAGTAGCGGCCGAAAAAGTACTGATGCTTTTGATCGCCATAGGATATTTTTTTTATTTGAGACAGAAAAGGGTTCTGACTCATAGCATACCAATAATTATTATCATAGGTATTTGTTCCTGTTTAAATCTTTTTAACCATAATCATGGTGTAATTTACAATGTGATATTTTGTGTCTCAAATTTCGCAAAATTATATGTGCTTTCAACTGTAGGATATACCCTCTGGAAACAGAGAAAAACAAGAGCGGGATCAGATGCAAATACAGGTATATTAAGTTTTATAATACTGCTGACAGTTATGCTGTGCTGGGGACTGCTCATGCGTGTTCTTATTGGATCTCAGATTTCTGAAGGCTATAATGAATATTTAAGAAATTTCACAGTCACTTCCGGAACCTTTTTTGTTTTGCTTAATGGTCTGATCATAGGTCCGATATCTGAGGAAATTTACTACAGATGCTTTTACGGTGAAATGTTCATGTCATGGACAGACAAAATGAAATACTCCGCAGTCTTTACAATTTTTATTACTGCAATAAGTTTTTCTTTAAGCCATATCAGCATTTATTCAAATGATCTTATGAAAATGATCCAGGTTTTCCCTATAGGCATCATACTTGGATATGTGAATTATAAAAAAGGCATTTTATATTCTATCCCGATGCATATACTTTACAATACCGGATTATTGCTGATCAGGTGATAAAAAAGCAGTACAAGCTGTAACAGACGTGTATTGGTCGTGCGGATTCCCTCAATCTCATTGGATGCCTCCGCACTTTGCACCTTTGCTATCTCAATCAGACGGTCAAGTTCCGCTAGTTTCTGCTTCAGATAAAGCTCCTGCCTACCATTGTATTCATGTATCTGCGCAACAAGCCTGATGATTTCACTGTCCCAGGAACGACTTGCCAGCTCAATATAATCAAATTTTAAGTAGGAGTATTCCACTTTGCTTTCAGAATTTCAGGGGTATTTCTGAAACAAGTCTCTCACAATTAGAAAACAAACACGAAGTCTTCTTTTACTTATAAAAAATCCACCCCTCACGCATTCCAAATGGATTCGTTTGGTGCATCGAAAGCGTGAGGGGGTGTTCTGTATTATTAGAAACGGCGTGATTTGTAGTAGCTTCTTAGGATATTTTCTACTCTTAATTTCCTGTTCCGTCAACCTCTGACCATTGAGAATATTCCTACAACAACGTGTGGGCGGACAATTTTCGTTCAAAATAGTAGTAAATTTAAGGTCCAAGAAAATAGTAGTAGTAGATCCATTGACCTATGGCATTCTGTGTGGTATAATCAAAGTAGTAATTATAACGGTCGTTAAATTTACCACTTAGCTGAAAGAGAGGATCGATCATGCAAAGAATATTTGGCTATTGCCGTATTTCCAGACCCACACAGAACATCGAGCGACAGGAGCGCAATATAATCAAGTCATACCCGACGGCTCGCATATACAAAGAGGCTTACACAGGAACTAAGACCTCAGGGCGAAAGGAACTTGAAAAGCTCCTGAAACAGGTGCAGAGCGGTGACATGATCGTATTTGACAGCGTGAGCCGTATGAGCCGTAATGCTGCCGAGGGCGTGGAGCTGTATCTTCAGCTTTATGAGCAAGGTGTGGAGCTTGTTTTTCTCAAAGAACCCCACATAAACACTTCTACCTATAAACAGGCGATTTCCCGTGATGTGCCGATGATCGGAGAGGATGTAGACCTTATATTGCAAGGAGTGAACGCATATCTTAAAAGGCTGGCTGTGCGGCAGATCGAGCTTGTGTTCGGTCAGGCACAAAAGGAAGTTGACGACCTTCACCAAAGAACAGCCGAGGGCATCGAAACAGCACGGCGCAACGGCAAGCAGATCGGACAGCGTAAAGGGGCAACACTCAATGTCAAGAAGGCGGCTGCTGCAAAGAAGATCATACGCACGAGCTGCAAGACATTCGGTGGGACCCTGACCGATGAGCAATGCGCTGCTGCTGCAGGCATATGTCGCAAGACATACTACAAGTACAAGGCGGAGCTGCGCCGAGAGTTTGAAGCAGAGGGACTGCAAATGACCCTCGATGAAGTATCCGGACAAGCACCGCAAAGCACTAAAGACACGAACGCTCTTTAGTGTCTAAAAGACGTATTAAGCGTTGATTGAGAAAACGGAGTATGCAAGATGAGGGATCATTATAAAAAAAGTAGCTGTTGCCCTGTATTGATGTACAAGCGCTGATATGTCGTTCAGCTCCTGCGCTGCTACATTTGACTTCTTTTTTCGGCGAAGTATATTTCTTACTGTGTGACGGTCTGAACGGAAATGCTTTTCGGTGATTGAGCGCATTTTATTTCTGCCGAATTGGTCTTTTGATGCAGTTACCTGATTGTATATTTCGGCAACTATGCATTCAGACAGTGAAAATGTAATTCTGCGGACAGGGAAAGCAAGGTTGTGTACGTTGTTTGAATAATCTACTGAACAGCCTATTTTTATTATTTCTGCTTTTCTGAGGTGTGTTATCGCTTTTCTGACGGTCTGAACAGATATCCCGAGCTGTTCTGCGATAGCTTTGTAAGCTGAGAATTTGCTTATGAAAACAAGGTCATTGGTGACATCGCCTGTTTTGGACAAACGGAAAAACAGGTACATCAGCACTCTTATTTCTGCATGATGCATAGTTTTGAGGCTTTGCGCCTTTAACCATACAAAATCCATGTTTATGTAGTTGCTGAATGGCTTGTCCTCGCCCTCATATGCTGTTTCAAAGTCATTATAAGGTATTTTGAGGATGATCTCTGCATTGCAGTTCTTGTTTTTGGGTTCTCTTATTATCAGAGGAGTTTTGATTTTATTGCCGTTGGGCAAATTTATTGTTGCAAAAGTATTTTCGAGGAGCTTTACGGAAGCATAGAATGTTTTGGTATCAATGCTAAAAGCTTTTTCGATATCCTTGTGATAGATCGCGATCCTGCCGTTTGCATCACAATGGCTGGCGAGGTAGATCCCCAATGTTAAGGCACTTTTGGAAATCTCTTTTGTTCTATATAATGCTTTGAATATCCAATCTTTAATTGTTTGCATAAAAAACCTCATTTCGATTTGGCAATTACTGTTTTAACCAAAACCGAAACAAGGTACTTTATTATATCAAAAAATTTTACAGACCCTATTGACAATCAGTATTTTTTGTGTTATAATACGTACAGAAAGTAGGGTTGTTTTAAGTTCGGTTAAAACAACTTGAAGGGAAAATCGTTCTGCAAAACGGTTTTCCTTTTTTTCTGCCTAAATATTTTTATCTTGTAATATGTAATACTAATGTTTGTTACTTTATTACGAACATTAGTATAGCATAAAATGTCTAGTTTGTCAAGTGTTTAACGCCGTGTTTTAGGGCTTTTATTTACACTGTAAATATTAGATCACATCATAGTTTATTAGATCCTTCAAAAAAATCCCGGAATCTTTTGCCGAAAGGAGCATAATGTGAGTAAAACGATCAAGCAGATCGCAGATGAGCTGCAAGTGAGCAAGCAGGCTGTCTGGCAGAGAGTCAAGCGCAGCTCTGAGCTGTCGGCTATGCTTTATGACCACAGTCAAACTATAAACGGAACTGTGATCATTGATGAAGATATGGAAAAAGCACTCTGTGAACTTTATCCTGAGCGTACTAAAACCATCAACGTTGACGAAACTAATGTGAATGTTGATATCAACGTTGACGTAAACGATGCAAAAGTTGATGAAGCATCGGTGTGTGAAGCTGTAAACGTTGACAGAATGAGTGTCAACGTTGATGAGATACCTGACTGTAAAGGTGCAAACATTGACGTGAACGGAAGAAATGTTGACATCAGCGTCGATGAAACAGGCGTCAACATTGATAAAAAAAGCGTAAATGTTGATGAAACATATAGAAATGTTGATATCAACAACGTAAACGTTGATGTAAACACGTTGATAGAAACGCTTCAAAGTACCGTAAATACGCTGAAACAGCAGTTGACGATCAAGGACAAACAGATAGATGATCTGTCGGCAATGCTCAAAAGCTCACAGGAACAGCAGGCGACTCTGGTAACTGCATTATCTGCAGCGCAGGCATTGCATGCAGGAACTATGCAGGAACGTTTGACAGAGTATTCAGAAAGTTCGGAGATACAACGAGAAGTAAATGAAGCCGAGCAGGAGAGTCAGACCGTGAAAAAAGGATTCTTCGCAAGGATATTCGGAAAGGGAAGATGAGAGGGGCGGAAGTCTGATATTTTCAGCGCAAAATGGGACAGCATAATATTTTGCTGTAAGTCGACAGTATCATCTGATAGGTTTTATCCATTTTTACAAAAATAAAGAACGGCGGTAAATTGTGAACCGCCGTTCTTTATTTTCGGTTTACAGATAATGTTTAATCACATCGGTATCGCTCAATGCACTTTCAAGTATTCTGCTCAAAACCGAAGTGTAGCCCTTGCCCAGAGATTTTGCAGTACGCAAAGCTTGGGGGGATAAACGTATTGTGACGGTCTGTTTTTTGCGTTCTTCCCTACGCTGCTCGGAAACTCTCACCATCTGGCTAAGCTGCTCCGTTGTCAGTTCGGGGCAATCTTCATCGGGCTGAACAGGTCTTGTCCTCAGTTTTTCAAGCATTTCCCTCTGTTCATCAGTTAAAGGCTTGTTTAAATCAATCTCTTTGCGAATAATCATAATATCTTCTCCTTTCTGCATTTGTCGCTTTTCGTGCTGAAATCAATCAAATTGCTTCTCCACGTTCCGTGTATACTACCATGACGAGATACGCCACACCGTCTATAATACCGATAGTGATATATCGATCTTCATATTCAGAATGCTCAATGTCATACACTTCAAGTCGGTTATCATCTTTGAACACAAGAGCCGCCGTAGCGAAATCAATGCCATGCTTTGCTATATTTATTTTTTCTTTTTCATCGTCCCATTCAAATTGCATCGTCCCCCTCCTTGCTCATTTACATTATATCATAATGTAACACAAAATGCAATACTTTTTGTGTTACATTTCTTCTTTTTGTCAGCATAGAGGAGGTGCAGGGGGAACGCCCTGCCGCTGTGGAATTTTGTTGCCGTAGGTGACAAAATTACTACAGCGTTATTACTTTTGTCAAAAGTAACTTGACAGAACCGCCCACTTTGTGCTATGATATGGTAAA
>AUXO010145322.1_pt1 | contig 10029 bp, 6 predicted proteins | sample 768731 | NCBI WGS metagenome assembly AUXO01 (sample SAMN02715735, study PRJNA202380) | gut metagenome | biome: sheep rumen | host: Ovis aries | place: New Zealand: Palmerston North | reverse complement strand
ACATCCTTTATGATGCATTTAAGAATCTGGGGGCTGATGTATCTTATGATATACCACACAGGGTTCGTGACGGATACGGAATTAATGAGAGGATTGTGGATGATGCTTATGCTGACGGCGTAGAGCTGATTGTTACCTGCGATAATGGTATAGCTGCAGTTGATGCGGTTAATAAAGCGGTGGAATACGGAATGAATGTTATTATAACAGATCACCATGAGATTCCGCCCGTTCTGCCGGAGGCAGATGCTATTATAGATCCTCACCAGCCGGGGGATGGATATCCTTTTAAAGAGATATGCGGAGCGGTTGTGGCTTATAAGCTGGTTCAGGTCATTTACAGGCAGATGGATATAGAGCTGGACAGAAACAAATATTTGGAGGCTCTGGCGGCTGCTACTGTGTGTGATGTTATGCCTCTTAAGGATGAAAATAGGATATTTGTAAGGGAAGGTTTCAGAAAACTTGAAAACACAGATAATTTGGGTTTCAGAGAGCTTCTCAAAGCATGTTCGCTTGAGGGAAAGACCATAGTCGGATACAACATGGGCTTTATGATTGGCCCTTGTATAAATGCTATGGGTAAGCTAGGGGATGCAAAGGACGCTCTCGAGCTTTTCATAACTGAAGATCCTGACTTTGCAGAAAAGAGAGCTAAGCTTCTCTGGGAAACGAATCAGTCCAGAAAGGGTGAGACTGATGAGGGAGAAGAAAAAGCAATAGCTGAGATATCAAAGGAAGCTGATGAGGATGGCAGACCGAAGGACAGTGTTCTGGTGGTTTATGTGAAAGGCCTCAGGGAAGGACTTGCAGGAATAGTAGCAGGAAGAATCAAGGAGAAGTATTACAGACCGACTATAGTGTTTACTGATACAGATGGCGATGAGACGCTTTTGAAGGGGTCCGGAAGATCTATAGAAGCCTACAACATGTATGAAAAAATAAATGAGCATCGAGATATGTGTGTAAAGTTCGGAGGACATCCAATGGCTGCGGGCCTTTCAATCAAGAGAGAGGACCTGGACAACTTCAGGGAACAGCTGAATGCTGATTCGGGACTATCAGAGCAGGATATGATACCTAAGCTTATGATAGATGTTCCGATGCCTCTAAGCTATGCCACGCTTAAGCTGGCTGAACAGCTTGAATCACTGGAACCCTTTGGAAAAGGAAATGAGGATCCATTATTTGCTGAAAAGAATCTGGAGATTCTGGGATACAACTATGGACGAAATTCAAATAAGATACTTTTTGTGAAGGTCAGATCGGCTAACAAGGGCATCTATACTATGAAGACGTTCAGGCCAAAGGACTTTCTGGAAAATATAAATAAGTGGTTTACACCTGAAGAATGTGCTAAAATAGAAAAAGGCATTTATTCGGGCTGTAAGCTTGATATAGCCTATACGCTTTCAATAAATGACTTCAGAGGTAGCAGAAATTTGGAGTTTTTTATCAAGGAATACGACAAATCAAACTGAAAGAACAGCTTGACCGGGAGGGGTTAAGGACATGAAAAAAGTTGAGGATTATATCATTAACATTCCGGATTTTCCGGAGCCGGGTATTATTTTTAGAGATATCACAGGAGTATTGAATGACGCAGAGGGATTGCAGCTTTCAATCGATGAGTTATATAAGCTGTTGGATGGCGTCGATTTTGATGTGGTAGCCGGAGCAGAAGCAAGAGGCTTCTTATTTGGAATGCCACTTGCATATAAGGCGAAGAAGAGATTTGTTCCTGTCAGAAAGAAGGGAAAACTTCCGCGTGAGACTGTGCAAAAAGAGTATTCGCTTGAATATGGAACAGCTACCATAGAAGTACACAAGGATGATATAAAGCCCGGTGATAAGGTCGTTATTGTTGATGATCTTATGGCAACAGGCGGAACTATCAGAGCTACCATAGATCTTATAGAGGAGCTTGGGGGAGAAGTAGTGAAGGTATTATTCCTCATAGAGCTTGAAGGGCTCAATGGAAGAAAACTTTTTGATGGATATGATATTGAATCAGTAGTTAAGTATCCGGGTGCATGATACATATTGACAGGTAAATGATATACAGCTAATAGGGGGATTTATGGGAAGTGATTCAAAATACCACAGGTTCCACGGAGCCGGTGAACAGGCAAATGTAAATAATGTTCAGAGATTTGGCTATCCGGCTATATCGCTTTTTACGTCTACAAAGCTTTTTACTCTGCATCATCATATCGATATAACGGATGCATATGAGAACGTAGTTTACCGTGCTGATACTAAGGTGTTTACTATAAAGGATAAGACGGATGTCAGAACGGCAAATGGACAGCATGTTTCTCGTATTGAGAGAAAACTTATCTCCTTCCATGAGGTGCATTACATCACTATGGCAAATGGCTTCGGATTTGAACTTTCAAACGAGCTTCTTCACATTTATAAGGACGTAACGAATATCGTTGGTCTCGGCTGGCAGCTCAGAGGAAATGTATTTGGCCTGAATTTTGAGCTCTATGACAGAGATGGAAGTGTCATAGCGGTAATAGGACAGAAGATGCTGTCTATTCATGACAAATATTGTATCGATATATATAAGAGGGAATATGAGGCTATAGTAGTATCAATTCTTATAGCTCTTCAGCATATGATAAAAGACAGAGAGAATGCGAACTCAGCGTCGTATTCGTCATCAAACTCATATTAATGATTTTACAGTAATCACTCGCCGTATCATTTGGCGAATTATGTAATATATTCAGAGGAAAGGAGGAGCAGGTTATGTCAGATGATGCTTCAAAATATGACTCAAGTGGTCTTGATAAAATCGTGGAAGAAAGAGTGCCGATCAGTGAGATAATAATCGATAGTGCAAAGACCGGCGTGCTTGCTACTCCGGAAGATTTTACGGATCCTAAGGAACTCTATGATGTGCTTGTTGAGAAGATAAAGAAGTATCACCCGTCCGATGATTTCTCTCAGATAGAGAAGGCTTATCATATCGCGGATGATGCACATCGGGGACAGAAGAGAAAGTCCGGAGAACCGTACATCATACATCCTATCTGCGTTGCTATAATTCTGGCAGAACTGGAGATGGATAAGGAGACCATAATAGCAGGTCTGCTTCATGATGTTATCGAGGATACCGAGTATACAAAGGAACAGATATCAGAGATGTTTTCTCCGGAAGTGGCACTTCTTGTAGATGGTGTTACAAAGCTGACACAGTTGAATCTCTCTCAGGACAAGATTGAGATTCAGGCTGAGAATCTGAGAAAGATGTTCCTTGCCATGGCAAAGGATATAAGAGTTATTATCATAAAACTTGCCGACAGACTGCACAACCTGAGAACGCTTCAGTATCAGACGGCTGCAAAACAGATAGAAAAATCCAGAGAGACTATGGATATCTATGCACCGATTGCACATCGTCTCGGTATTTCCCGTATTCAGGTTGAGATGGATGATCTCTGTATGCAGTATCTGTATCCGGAGATTTATGCAGAACTCAGATCCAGCATAGGTGAGAGACTGTATGAACGTGAGGACTATATCAGGGATATGATAAATGAGGTCACGGAGTATATACAGGAAGCTGGAATCCAGGCTGAGATAGAGGGGCGAGTAAAACATATCTTCAGTATTTATAAGAAGATGAAAACTCAGGGCAAAACTCTGGATCAGATATTTGACGTGTTTGCACTTCGTATCAAGGTTGAGACAGTCAGAGACTGCTATGCTGCACTGGGAATAATACATGAGAAGTATAAGCCTATACCGGGTAGATTCAAGGACTATATAGCTATGCCGAAGGCAAATATGTATCAGTCCCTTCATACGACTCTGATCGGTCATGGCGGTCGTCCTTTTGAGATACAGATAAGGACCTATGATATGCACCGTACTGCTGAGTACGGAATCGCTGCACACTGGAAGTATAAGGAGGTCGGAAGCAAGAAGGTTTCCGAGAAGGAGCAGAGCAAGCAGATCTGGCTGAATGAGATACTTGAGTGGCAGAACGATACAAAAGATAATAAAGAGTTTATGAACATAGTAAAGACTGATCTGGATATGTTCCAGGATCAGGTTTACTGCTTTACTCCTGCAGGTGATGTTATGACTCTTCCTGCCGGTTCAAATACCATAGACTTCGCTTATGCTATACATACCGCAGTCGGTAACCGTATGGTCGGAGCCAGGATAAACGGAAGACAGGTTCCGATAGAGACCAAGCTTACCTCCGGAGACAGAGTAGAGATCATCACATCTGCTAACTCCAAGGGACCGAGCATGGACTGGCTGAAGATAGTAAAAAGTACTCAGGCCAAGACCAAGATAAACCAGTGGTTCAAGCAGGAGCTTAAAGAAGAGAATATCCAGAAGGGTAAGGCAGCAGTAGACAATTATTGCAAGGCGAAGAATATCTCGCTTCCTGATCTGATGAAGCCTGAGTATGTAGCTGCTACTCTCAAGAGATATAACTTCGGTGACTGGGATTCTCTGATGGCCGCAGTTGGTCATGGAGGATTAAAGGAAGGACAGATAGTAAACAGACTTCTTGAAGAACACAGACGTCTGACACAGGTAAATGTATCTGACGAGGATCTGACAGAAGAGATAAACAGAAAGAGCAGAACCTTTGATATACCTAAGGGAAGCATTCAGGTTCATGGAGTACACGATGTTGCAGTAAGATTTTCGAAGTGCTGTTCGCCCGTACCGGGTGATGAGATAGTAGGCTTCGTAACAAGAGGAAGAGGTATATCAATTCACAGAACCGATTGTGAGAATCTGCTCAGTATGAGTGAGGATGAAAGAGAGAGACTAATCGAGGCTGAATGGGTTTCAGAAGGAAATGACCAGCAGGCTGAATTCGTTGCAGACATCAATGTTTATGCTATGGACAGAAATGCGCTCATACATGATATCACCAAGATATTTATGGAGGCTGAGATTCCTATCAGGAAGATAGAGGGACGTGTCAGCAAGCAGGGTAAATCCACGATCAATGTTCAGTTTGGCGTTAAGTCAAAGGGTGAGATGAATACGCTTATCTCAAAGATAAGAAGTATTGAGGGAATCATCGATATCGAGAGAACTCAGGGCTAGGTGAAAACTAATAAAGATGACGATTTTGGCTATGTCAAAATTGTCATCTTTTCTATTTGATGGTAAAATGTAGTTTGAGGCTTTTGGGGAAGTAATAGGGGAGGCAGTGATATATGTTTAAAATGAGTGCTGTAACAACCGGGCTGGTTGCTACGAATTGCTATACAATAATAAATGAAGAGACAAATGAGGCGATAATGATTGATGCCAGCGGTGATCCAAAGTACCTGCTGGAGGAGATTAGAGCAAATGAATCGAATCCGGTTGCGATACTTCTGACGCATGCACATTTTGATCATGTGGATGCAGTGAAGATGATAAAAAGTGAGTATCCGGGTACTGAGGTTATCATTGGAGTAAATGATGAAAAGCTTCTTGCTGATCCGACTCTTAATCTGTCGATGTCATTTATGGGAGAGCCCGTAAGTGCTTCTGCCGACAGAACCGTCAGCGATGGCGAAGTGATAGAGCTGATAGGAATCAAGATCACATGCATCGAGGTTCCCGGACATACCATAGGCGGTATGTGTTATTATATGCCGGAGCTTGGATGTATATTTGACGGAGATACTCTGTTCCACGGAAGCATAGGCAGATCTGATTTTCCTACAGGAGACGGAGAAGCGCTGGTAACAAATATAAGGGAGAAGCTGTTTACACTTCCTGAGGAGACGAAGGTTTTTCCGGGACATGATTCAGAGACCACGATTGGTTGGGAAAAAGCAAACAATATGTTTTTCAGATAAGGAAATGGGAATATGATACTTCTTGTACAGAACAATGCTGAATATGAGGTAGATCTGAGGGCTATGCTGGGAGCCTTTTTTCTGGGTGAAAAGATAAGGACTGCAAGACCTGATGAGGTTTCGTCCTATAGCAGGGAAATGTTTGAGGAAATCAGACTTATGATAACTGCACTCTATGATGACAGGAATACCAGTATCAAGCTGGAACAGCATGGCAGAGTACTTTATTCTGCATATGTGTATGGAGACTTTAGTGACAGGAAGAGATTCAGAAATAAGCTCAAGCTTGCAATATACAGACTTCTCACAGAATACACCGGAAGGTTGCTTCCATGGGGAAGTATGACGGGTATGCGCCCTACCAAGATTGCGTCGGCAGCGCTTGAAAAGGACAAGGTAACCGAAGACATAATAGAGTATTACAGATATACATATGATGTTTCGGAGGAGAAAGCAAAGCTTGCGACGGATGTTGCAATTGCTGAAAAAGCAGTTCTGGACTCAGTTGATCCGGTTACGGACTATTCACTTTATATCGGGATTCCATTCTGTCCAACCAGATGTCTCTACTGCTCCTTTGCGGCTTATCCGATACATGAGTATGAGTCGCAGGTTGATAAATATATAGAATCTCTGAAACAGGAGCTGGCATATATATCCTTCCTGAATAGACACAGGAATCTGATAACGGTATATGTAGGCGGAGGAACTCCAACATCACTTACGGATAAACAGCTGGATGAGCTTCTGGGATGCGTCAATGAAACATTTGATCTGAGTAATCTGAGAGAGTTTACTGTTGAGGCAGGTCGCCCGGACAGTATCACGACAGAGAAACTGGCGGTTCTGAAGAAGCAGGGCTGCACCAGAATAAGTATCAATCCTCAGACCATGAACAGCTATACTCTGAGAGTTATCGGTCGCAGTCATACTCCTGCAGACATAAAGTGGGCTATGAATGAGGCGAGAAAATGTGGATTTAAGAATATCAACATGGATATCATAGCCGGGCTTCCGGGTGAAACTGTGAAGGATATGAAATATACGCTTGATGAGATAGACAAGATGGCGCCTGAGTCGCTTACGGTTCATAGTCTTGCGCTAAAGAGGGCGGCAAAGCTGAACCAGAGCTTTGATGATTATAAGAATGAGATCAATATGGATACAGATAAGATGCTTGACCTTGCTATGCAATGGACAGAGAAGCGGGATATGAGGCCGTACTATCTGTATCGACAGAAGAATATCGCAGGTAATCTCGAGAATGTGGGTTATGCACTTGAGGGAAAGGAATGCATCTATAATATACTCATTATGGAAGAGCGTATAGATACATTTGCTGCCGGTGCTGGTGGAATAACCAGACTTCTGAATATTGAGAATGGAAAAACAACTAGAATAGACAGAGTAGAAAATGTTAAAAATGTTGAGGAGTATATCTCCCGAATCGATGAGATGATTGAAAGAAAGTCTTCCGGTGTCGCATCAAGAGTTTTACTTAAAGGATAGGTTGGGAAAAGAAATGAATAGAAGATGTTTGAATTGTATGCACATATTTCAGGTGGTTGAGGGCTATGAAGAAGAGGACTGCTGCTGTCCGTTTTGTGGCTTTGTGGAGAATACTCCGCCGGCTGAGGCAGTGTTCATGCCTGTAGGTGTCAAGATAAAGGATAGATATATCATAGGAACCGTGATCGGCTCCGGTGGCTTTGGCATAACCTACAGGGCATGGGATGAAGTTCTTGATAGTATAGTATGCGTGAAGGAATATTTCCCACAGGGAATAGCAACACGTACAAAACAGAGCACGGTGAGCGTTTTTTCATCGGGCAATTCAGAATCCTTTGAAAATGGAAAAAACAGATTTCTGAAGGAAGCCAGAAGTCTGGCAAAGTTTAATTCCGAAACGGGAACCGTTACGATACATGATTTCTTTGAAGCAAATGGGACTGCCTATATAGTTATGGAGTATCTGGAGGGTTATAATCTGAAGGAATTCCTGCAGCAAAATGAAGGCGCTGCTTCCAATGAATTTCTGATGAATGTGGCTGTAAGTGTATGCAAGGTTCTGGAGAGTGTACACAAGGTCGGACTGATTCATGGTGATATAAGTCCGGATAATATATATGTTTGTAATAATGGTGTGATCAAGCTGATAGATTTCGGTGCAGTCAAGCAGATGTCAGTTAATGAAGGACTTTCTTCTACTGTCATACTGAAGCATGGATATGCACCTGTTGAACAGTATTCCAGATCCGGACGCGTGGGTCCCTGGACGGATGTCTATTCGCTTGGTGCTACTCTGTATAAATTGGCTACTCGTGTGACTCCGCCTGAGTCAATTGACAGGTTGGAAACAGATGAGCTGGTATATCCTGATCAGATTAATCCCGCACTTTCAAAGAATTTCTGTGACGCTATCATGCAGGCTATGTCGCTCCAGATCGGAAACCGTTTTCAGGATATTTTGTCCTTCAGGAGAGCACTTACGATGGAAAGCGTAGAGCAGCAGTCTGCGTCACAGATGCCGGTTCAGCAGTCCGCACCACAGATGCCGGTTCAGCAGTTCGCACCGCAGATGCCGGTTCAGCAGTCTGCACCACAGATGCCGGTTCAGCAGTCTGCACCGCAACAGCCTGTTAAGAAGGGAAAGGGACTTACCGCAATAATAGCAATTCTCAGTATTGTTCTGGTAGCTATGATAGCACTGATAGTTATCGTTCTTATGGGGGATAAAGAAGATAAGGCAGATAATAAGAAAACTGAGGATGTTACAGTAGCAGAGATTGATTCTGAGTCAGCCGGAGAAGACACTACAGAGAAAGAGACTGCTCCTAAGGATGAAGAAACAACTGAGGCGGCTACCGAAAAGACGACTGAGGCTACGACAGAAGCAACAACCGAAGCTACGACAGAAGCAACTACTGAAGTAAATGAGCAGGATAATGTTATGGGGGAATTCGGAATAGTTTCAACTACAGTAGAGGACTATTCTGCGAATTTGGATCCGTCCGAATATCTGTATTACGATTCCGGAATTGGTAAGTTCAATTTCAGGTATCCCGCAAAGCTTTACGACAATGTTTTAAAGGATGAGTCGAGCTACTCCTCAGAGTTTGGAACAAATGTTCAGACGATTTCATTTTCGGGAAATAAGGATGGCGTGCTGGAATATGCTGTATATAAAAGAGACGCCGGAGACTCTATTACCGGAACAACAGACGCTATTTATAATTATGAACATAATCAATATTATGAGGTATCTGACATACTTCATTCCTCAGATGAGGATCATGGAAGGGTAATAATTACCGGATACACTAATCAGGATAAGGCATATCTGGTTTATGATCTGATTACGGTAGAAAGTGACTATGTTTATCATATGCTTGTTATTTTTCCGGATTTTAATGATGAGGAAGATAAAAACATAAAAAGCTATGTGACAGAAAATGTATATCGTGACTGTGGATTTTCCGGCTCCACAGATGCACCACGTTCATATGAGGAATATTTAAGTGGGCAGTAGTATGGATGCCCTTGGTTTTTAAGGGGATTTATGATATAGTGATAGCTTAAGTTATGGATTGAGAGGAGATACTATTTTGGCTATGAAGAAGAAGCCTGTAACAGGCATGAAGGACATACTTCCAAAGGAGATGGAGATAAGGGATTATGCAATAGGTCTTATCAAGGAAACCTACAAGACCTTCGGTTTTACATCCGTTGAAACTCCTGCGGTTGAGCATATAGAGAATCTCAGCAGTAATCAGGGTGGAGAAAATGAAAAGCTTATCTTCAAGGTTCTGAAGAGAGGAGACAAGCTTTCGTCAGCTGTTAACAAGCTGGTTGAGGCAGGAGCTTCAGACGGTGCAGATGGACCTGACCCTTCTATTCTTACTGATAGTGGACTTCGCTATGACTTGACGCTTCCACTCTCTAGATATTATGCGAATAACGCAAATGATCTTCCGAGTCCATTCAAGGCTCTTCAGATGGGTTCTGTATGGCGTGCCGACAGACCTCAGAGAGGTCGCTATCGCCAGTTCATGCAGTGTGATATAGATATACTTGGTGAAGCAAACTCAGTTGCTGAGATAGAGCTTATACTTGCAACAACAACACTTCTCGGCAAGCTGGATTTTAAAAACTTCACGATCAGAATAAATGACAGAAGAATCCTGAAGGCAATGGC
>AUXO015861935.1_pt1 | contig 10030 bp, 7 predicted proteins | sample 768731 | NCBI WGS metagenome assembly AUXO01 (sample SAMN02715735, study PRJNA202380) | gut metagenome | biome: sheep rumen | host: Ovis aries | place: New Zealand: Palmerston North | reverse complement strand
TTATACTTGAGCTGGGGATTGATGTCGTTCATGGACTCCACACCCGCCTCCGTATAGATGGTGCTCGTCCACTCCGCCACATTGCCAGCCATATCAAACAGTCCGTTGGAGTTGGCCGCATAGATGCCCACACGGCTTGTAATCAGGTTGCCGTCCTTCGTATAGTTGCCATTGTCGGGTTTGAAGTTGGCAAAGAAGCATCCCCTGCCACTGGCCACGTCCTCATTGTCCCAGGGAAACTCATTCTGGTCCTTGCCACGTGCGGCATACTCCCACTCAGCCTCCGTCGGCAGGCGATAGCGCTGCACATAGCGGGCTGCCGGGCCAAGGCCCTTGAGCAGATATTCCGTGCGCCAGGCACAGAAGGCATTGGCTTGCTCCCAGGTGACACCCACTACGGGATAGTCGTTGTAGGCGGGATTCGAGAAGTAGTAGCGCATATAGGTCTCGTTGTCGGCATTGGGAAAGTCGTTCACCCAGCACGTGGTGTCAGGATACACATTTATAATATAGGTATTGAGGAAGTCCCACGGCCCCGTCAGCCTTCGGTTGATGGTTTCTCTCACAATCCTCCCCTCATCGTTGATATAGGCAGTATCCTTTGAGATCCACACTTCCTCATTAGGATCAACGGCGATATCCGTATTCAGGTTGCGCTCCGCAGGATTCAGGCGGTTGCGGCGCAGGGCGGCAGCCGTGTAGTCATACACCTCATAGCGATAGTTCAGCTGGGTGTGGTCAATCATCTTCTCGCCCGTCACGGGATTGGTCACGTAGAGACCATCGATAATCTCCTGCTCATCCTCACTCGGCTTTCTCGGCAGAGCTTTCTTCCAGTTGATCTGTGTGCCAATCTCCTCTCCGTCCTTGTCGGTTTTCACCGTGCGATAGGTCTCGTCAATTTCCGCCAGGCGTTCACGGAGGATAGAGTCACGCACGTAGTTCACAAACTGGCGATACTTCGAGTTGGTCACCTCCGTCTCGTCCATCCAGAACCCGTCCACCGAGATATCCCTCACCGGCGTCTGCTTGCCCCAGAGAGAGTCGTGCTTCTCCAAGCCCATCTTCAGATGTCCACGGCCAACGAGCGTCATGCCATAGGGGGTGGGTTCAGTGAAAGCCTTACCGCCCACTCCCGTCACTTCTCCTCCACCCGCCGAGGCCATCTTGCTGCCGAAGCATCCCGTCAGCAAAAGTAAAACCGCCAAAAGGCAGAAAGGCAAAACCTTCCTACCCCAACAGCCTTTCCCCAACTTCACGTCAATGTCTTGTCTCATATCTCTATTTCATTCTTTCTATTCTCAATTCCTCTATTTTCACAAGTATCTCACACTCTTGTGCAGGTTGCGTCCTTTCTTGTATAGGTTCAGGGTTGTCTGATAGCCCACAAACAATTCATGGCTGCCGTTTCCTATGTTAATGGCAGAGGTGTATACCTCGTAGCTATAGCCCACGTGGATGCCATGGAAGTTACCACCAACCATCACCGTCACCGAAGTTGTCGGACTATACGACAGACCTGCATACATCAGCTTCTTCTCGTGGCTGTATACCAGCCGCCCCGTGACATCTGCCCGCCAGGCCACCCCGTCATAGCGCCCCAAGGCAGAGGTGTGTATAGATAAAAACGGATTTCTGAGCCGAATATTGTATCCACCCGTCAAATAATATGAGGACGAGATATTCAATTCGTTTGTCGTCCCCAGTTCCACCCGGGGCGAATTAAGGTGCAGGACCGAGATGCCGAGATACCAGTTTCGGCGCTTGTAGTACAATCCGGCTCCAAGGTCGAAGCCCGTCCCCGTTATGTCGGTGGTGGAGAATGCCTGGTCATCCACATCGATCAGGTCCAGCTTAGAGCCATTGAACCCCTCGCTGAGCAGTGTGGCCTGCAGACCTATGCTCAGCATACCCCCAAAGAGAGCCTTCTTGTAGGCATACTGCAGTCCGACACGCTTGTGGGAGAACAGTCCGATGTCATCATTCATCAGCTGCACACCCACTCCGTGATAGGTATTCAGCGCATAGAAGGGCATATCGGCCGCTATATACATTGTCTTTGGATTATGCTCAAAGCCTGCCAGCTGCAGGGCGTATGCCCCCGCGATGTTGAGCTTGTCGTCCTTGCCGGCTGCAGCAGGATTGAACGATGGCTCCATCACCCAGTAATGGCTGAAGGACACATCCTGCTGTGCCCATCCCGTCATGGCAGGCAACAGCAGCATTGCTACAAGGCAGAAACGTTTCATCTCTTTATAAACGCACAACCACCTCCTTTTATTATTTTAGCAGGCAAAATTGGCTCGATAAAAACCATTTTTCATAAACAATCCTAAATCTTTGATGCAAAATCAATAATAATCTGCCATATTTCAGCCGAAATGAGTACATTTGCATCCAACTTCAAGAAGACAATGTGAACGGAACGCATCATTATGGCCAAAAAAGAAACCAGAACCAAACAGCGCAAGCGCATCAAGCTCCAGGAGCCGAGACGCTACAAGGTGACAATCTTCAATGACGACTTCACCACGATGGAGTTTGTCGTAAAGATACTCATAGAGGTGTTTTTCAAGACAGCTGATGAAGCCGAGGCTCTCATGCTGAAAGTCCACCAGTCGGGAAATGCCGTGGTGGGTATCTACAGCTATGATATTGCTATCTCGAAAGTCAAGAAAGTCACGGAGATGGCCCGCGAGGCAGGCTTTCCTCTGCGACTCACCGTAGAACCAGAAGAAGAATAAAATAGAAAGATGGAAGAAATAGGAAGGACAGAACGGGCGGGAGAGGTCATTGACAATGCCCTGGCCTGCTGCAAGAAATTCAGACATGAATTTGTCACACCTGAGCATCTGCTTTTCCAGCTGACCGATGATTTCAGCTTTGGTGAGGCTTTGTGCGAGTACGTCAATCCAGACATGTTCGACTTAGATATCGAAGAGTATCTGTCAGAGCTGGAGACAGTGCCGGGTGATGAATACTATGAACCTCAGCCGTCAGAACAAATGGTAAAGTTGTTGGAAACAGCCATCCAGCAGGTTTACAATAGCGGTGCCAAGAATATCGACATACCCCACCTGGTAATGGGATTGCTCAATCTGGATGAATCTTGGGCCACCTATTTTCTTAGGAAATATCTGGGCGATGGGGAAAGCCAGTTTATGTCTGATCTGATCTACAACTGTGAGATGGAGGATAGGTTGGCATCGAGTTTGAGAGCTAGCAATGAGAATAATGCTGGAGGCACTCAGCCTGGCACGGCCAATACCAAGCCAACTACTGCCAATGCTCCCTGGCGGCGACTGGTGACCTGCATGAACGACCACTACCAAAGCTACAACCCTCTCATCGGGAGGGAACAAGAGCTACAGCGCACTATCCAGGTGCTCTGCCGGCGCGACAAGAACAACCCGCTCCACGTGGGAGAACCCGGCGTGGGCAAGACGGCTCTCGTATGGGGACTCGCCCGGCTGATTGCCGAAGGGAAAGTGCCCCCCCGGCTCCAGCAAAGCCGCATCTACCAGCTGGACTTGGGCACACTGGTGGCAGGCACCCAATATCGCGGCGACTTTGAAAACCGCATCAAGATGATCATGGACGGCATCCTGGAGGAAAGCAGCAGCAACATCGTCTATATCGACGAGATCCACAATCTCGTGGGAGCCGGTGCTACTGGCGAAGGTGCCCTGGATGCCTCCAACATGCTGAAACCATATCTGGAATCAGGCAAGATACGCTTCATAGGCTCTACCACCTACGAAGAGTACAACCGCTACTTTGCCCGCTCCAAGGGACTGGTACGCCGTTTTCAACAGATAGACATTCCCGAGCCGACACCCGAAGAGGCCAAGCATATCCTCAGACAGCTGCGGGAGCAATATGAGACATTCCACGACATCGTCTACGATGACGAGGCACTCGACTTTGCCGTCGATGCCAGCTATAAGCATGTCAATGAGCGTTTCCTGCCCGACAAGGCCATCGACCTCATAGACGAGGCTGGGGCAAGTGTGGAAGTCAACAACAAGAATACAGAAAAGAAAAGCCAGAAAAAGCCTAAAGTGACCAAGGTGGAAATTGCCGATGTGCTGGCCAAGACCTGCAAGGTGGAAACCCTGGCCCTGAACATTGACGAAGACCAGAGCCAGCTTGAGACACTTGCTCCCAGGCTGCTCTCCAAAATCTACGGACAGGACGAAGCTGTCAAGCAGGTGGTGGAGGCTGTGCAGATGGCAAAGGCAGGACTGCTCGATGAAGGCAAGCCTCTGGCATCGTTGCTCTTCGTCGGCCCTACTGGTGTGGGAAAGACGGAAGTGGCACGGGTGCTGGCCAAGGAACTGGGTATCGAACTTCAGCGTTTCGACATGAGCGAGTACACGGAAAAGCACACTGTGGCCAAGCTCATCGGCTCACCGGCAGGCTATGTGGGCTATGAAGACGGTGGACTGCTGACCGATGCCATCCGCAAGACTCCCAACTGCGTGCTCCTGCTCGATGAAATAGAGAAGGCACATCCTGACATCTACAACATCCTGCTACAGGTGATGGACTATGCCAGACTAACCGACAACAAGGGACGGAAAGCAGACTTCCGTAACGTCATTCTCCTGATGACATCCAATGCCGGTGCCCAGTTTGCCGCCCAGGCTTCAGTAGGATTCACTGGGGAGGTGTCGCGTGGCGAGGCGATGCTCCGCCAAGTGAAGAAGACCTTCAATCCGGAATTCATCAACCGCCTGAGCGGAACGGTGGTGTTCAACGACATGGACCGTCACATGGCCACCCTGATCCTGCGCAAGAAACTATCGGAATTGCAAGAGAAACTGACTGCAAAGAATGTCCAGATGGAACTTGCCGACGAAGCCTTCGACTTCCTGCTCCAGAAGGGGTTCACCAAGGAATATGGTGCCCGCGAACTTGAACGTGTCATTGCCCAGCAATTGAAGCCGATACTCATGCGGGAGATTCTGTTCGGATCACTCAAGCAGGGCGGAGCCATCAAGGTGAAACTCAGCAATGGTGCCCTAACGGCAGAACCTTGAAACGGCCTGCCAAATAGTCATCCAGCGATACATTGAAGCAGCCATGTTCCACTCCAACAAATTCCATCAGCCGACGGAATACGGCATCACCGGCGAGCAAGTCTGGATTGCCAAAGAGCAGCAGGTGCTTCCTGGCTCGCGTCATGGCCACATTCAGTTTGCGGTCTATCAGGTTGCCGTCTTCTTCAAACACATTCTCTGTAAGGAAGTTTAGCTGATAATGCTTCTGGATGGTGAACCCGTAGAGGATATAGTCGCGCTGGCTTCCTTGATAGCGCTCCACCGTATCGATGGAGATAGTCCGCAGAACTGGCATATTGTAGGCATCGAGACACGACCTGATTTCCGCTATCTGATTACGGTAGGGCACAATCACGCCTACAGTCTGCAGGGCATTGAAGTGTTCGCCTTCAAGGCGATAAATCTGCATCACCGTTGCGGCGATGGCCTCTGCCTCATTCCTGTTCACCTTGTCAGATATGGCGTGAGGAGTGGCAGGAACGGATACAAAGGCTATTCGCCGTGTCTTTAGCATACAGGCTATTCCATTCCCGTCTATCCCATTCGGCGACAGGCTTTCTGTCTGGTGTACAAGCGGCACCTCCTGTAGCCTGCCCTGATAGAACGCCTCATTGGGAAACACGGCGATGTCATGGTGCATACGCCCCTGACGGGTCAGCATAAACGTCAGGCTGGGATTGTCGCGATACTGCTTGAGCAGACGTTCAAAAAGCGACAGACGGCAGTTGGTCAAGTGAATGGCTTGCAAGATGGGAGCATCCACAGCCGACTCTTCCTCCTTCTGCTGGACTACGGCGGGGAGCTGCTTATGGTCGCCTATGAGCACCATCTTGCGGATGGCACATCCCCCATCGGGCCCCGTAGCACTCAGAATACCCGTCAGATGTGGTTCCAATATCTGCGAAGCCTCATCGATGATGGCAAGTCCGAACTGCTTCAGGCGGAACAGGTTGAGGTTGGAATTGAAAGCAGTGGTGGTGCCCACGAATACCCGTGTCTCCTGAATCAAGTCTTTCAGCTGGTCAAGCTTTGAGCACGCTTCCACCTTGGCATCCAACAGATATGGCCGACAAGTCTCTTCGCAGGAAAACTTTCCACCAATGCGGATGAAATCGATATGGCTCTCTATCAGTTTATTGCAGATCTCGTCCACTGCCCGGTTAGTGTAGGAGAGCAACAATACTGACTCCGTCGTTGAAAGCAGTTCTTCCTGCAGGATATTAAGCAGACCGAAAGAGGTCTTTCCTGTTCCCGGCGGTCCAATGATGAGAAAGAGGTCTTGCGCCTGCATGGCTCTTAGCACGAGGGGGTTGAAGGAGCCGTAGTCGCCAGCGAGTGTCACACTCTGGTCTGTCTGAGGTTCCCGTTGCAGGAGTAGCAGGTCGCGGCGTGCCTTCGGAGCGGAGAGGAAGGCATGCATCCCGCGATAGAGCGAACTGAATGAGGAATCGAAGAAATCGTGTTCCACTGCCCATTTCCTCTCTCCCTGATGCCAAAAGGCATGTGCATCTACTTGTGCAGCCCGCAGATTCAGGACGAGGGTGGCAGCTGTTATCTGCTCGATAGTCGCACGGAACACCATCGTACGCCGTGCATCTGGTTCCTCACCTTCATTATAGGGGTAGACGATTACGATGTCGCCACACCTGAAGTTGGAGATGTCGCTCTCAGACTTGTCACTGAAGCCAAGCACTATCCTGTCCACTCTTCCACAATCTGCCTGACGAGGTTGCAGGAGTTCCAGGTCACAATAGATGTTCCCTGCCAGCAATTTTTCATCAAGCGCGCTGTACCACTTGTCGGCAAATCCCGAGTTCTCCTTTGTCTGACTTCCCACCTTGGCCATGAGATGTTCCGTTTCCAGGAATCTCAGAAACCGCAGGTAGTAGGTCCTCTCCAGTTCCGATGCCTCTCTTACGGGCGACAGCAGGGCCTCTATCTGCGGCTTCTGATAACGCTCCCAGAGCACGCCCTTGACATGCTTCTCATTTAGCCCTTCTGCCGTAAGCGTTGTCAGCAAGCCTAAGCCTTCACGGCTGTAGCCATATTCTGCGACTGCAATTCTATTACGCATCTTGATGGCCTCAAACACCAAATCGGGGGCAAAGCCCAAAGGAGGAAGCAGGCCGTGCTTGTACCTTGAATAGAAGAGGAAGGCCTGAAGCTCCCGGTTGTTCCGTTCGTAGGTACTACGGAAATTGTAGCGCAGAAGCAGCATGTAGAGAAGCAGCTGCACATAGTGTTTCTCCTGATAGACAGGGGTGTCGGGGTCTTTCTGTGGGTAGCCGCCCTTGCCCGACTTCTGCTCTATCACGACCTTCTGGTTTAGTTCCAGAAAGTCCATACGGCCTTGAAGTCCCAGCATCTCCGAGAAAAACGAGGGTTCCACCATGATGCTTGAAGAGTCCATCCTCCGGCCAGGCAATATCTCCGGCAGCGTCTTTCCAAGTGTGTCAACGATGTTCTGTTTCTGGCTCTTGGCTTGCTGATGAAATTCGCCGTCCAGTCCCGCCGTCAGAAGGCTCACCGCATTTCCCTTGAAGAATTTCTTCACGCTTTCGTTATAAGGCCTTCCTTCTGGATAGTCGTAGAGACTCTCATCGAGAAACTGACTGGCAAGATTTCCGAGAACGATGGGCTGCGTGCTTGCCGAGGGCTTCAGTTTGTTGAGCAAGTGGTTAAGGGGCGATGCCGCATAGCTCTCAAAACAAGCCGCCACAGCCGATATGTCAACCAGATAGTCTGGCTCCCAAACATACAACTCCGGATACAGCACTCCGTCAACCTCTCTCGGCCTGACTAGATTCATCTGACATCCCTCCTTTAGCATCTCTCCAAGATAGCTCCAGTCCCATTCGCGATAGATGGCCAAAGCGTTCTTGCCTCCATAGAACACTTTCACATCGTCAATACCTTCCTGGTCGGCATCGGCATAAAGGAATGTGTCATCCCAGCTGTTGACGACAATGCGAAGGCACTCTGTCTTCAGTTCTCCACGTCCTACGATACGGTCCTGAGGGAACCTCGCTTCCAGTTTGGAAGGCACAGGAGCTCGGAACCCCAGAGCCACAAACTGGCAGATGGCTTTCAGGTCGTAGAGGAAGTTCTCTTTCCGTTCCTCCTCCGTCAGCGTCCATTGTTTCCTGAGCCTGCCACGCGCGTCATTCACTGTCCGCTGCAGCCTTCGGGGAGCATGATATTCCTTCAGCAGATAGTCGGTCTTGGCAAAAGCACCTCCAAACCTGATGCTGGCAAAGTTGGTTTTCTCGTTAAGGCATCTCTGAAACGCCCTGCCGAGCACTTGATATGCACGATGGTAGTCAGGCACCAGGCTGAATGCCTCATAAAGCTCTGCGTATAGCTCCTCTGCTATGACGGGGTCATCTCTCTTATAGTCTGCCATTTTTGTAGTATGCGCTGTTACAGCCTACAAAGTTACAAAGAATAAGTGAAAAAAACACTAATTAGGCAGAAAAGTTTGGATGTGTCAGCTAAAAGTAGTAACTTTGCACTATGGATTGGTTCATACACATCTTTGTATGGCTCAGCAGAATCACCCACTGCCGTGGCTTTGGCATCCAGTCGCCTACCGACTACTGGATCACGCGCTATGTCATCAACGAGCACTGGCCCTACTACCAATATGAGTCACTCGGCCAGCATGATGACTGGCTGAAGCGCAAACTCGGAAGGCTATACTTCAGGATTGCCAATTGGCAACAGCCAGACGTCATCGAGAGCGATGCCTTTCAAGACTACCTGAAAGCCGGGTGTCATAAGGCCACCTTCGGAAATTCCAAGGAACTCATCCGGCTGACACTACAGGGTGACTACCGCAATCGGCTTGCTAATATATATAATAAGGTGGACGACAGTTCGGTACTCATCGTGGAGGACATACGGCACGCAAAAAAATTCTGGCAGCAGATACAAAACGACACACGGACAAGAATCTGCTTCGACCTCTATTACTGCGGTATCGTGCTGTTTGATAAAAAACGACAGAAGCAAAACTATATAGTGAATTTCTAACCATCAAAAAACAATGAAAATAACAAAGGTTTATACCCGTACAGGCGATGGAGGAGAAACGAGCCTGGTGGGGGGCGTGAGAATCAGGAAGAGCGACATCCGGCTGGAAGCCTATGGCACAGTTGACGAACTGAGCGCCCATCTGGGAATGCTTGTTGCAATGATGCAGGAAGGTGAGGAACGCGACTTCGTCATACGTATTCAGAACAACCTCTTCAATGTATGCACTCATTTGGCCACCGATCAGAGCAAGACACCACTTTACCCATCAGCCCATTTAGCCCAAGGCGAGACGGAATTGCTGGAACAGCGCATCGAATCCTCGATGCACCAGCTGCCAGAGGCCCAAGGGTTCATCTTGCCAGGAGGCACTTCCACTGCAGCCCAGGCCCACATCTGCCGCACTGTATGCAGGCGTGCAGAGCGGCGTATTGCTGCCTTGGCAGAAGTGGCGCAAATAGGTCCGGAAATACAACAATATGTCAACAGATTGAGTGACTATCTCTTCGTTTTAGCCAAAATAATAAATTTTAACGAAGGGAAAAGCGAAATTGTTTGGCAAAAAGTTTGCAAATAAGAAAATAATGTGTACTTTTGCGGGCGAAATAGGAAAGTAAGTATTAACATATATAAAATTTAACGACTATGTATTGGACACTGGAATTAGCTTCTAAACTAGAAGATGCCCCCTGGCCCGCAACCAAGGATGAGTTGATTGATTATGCCATTCGTTCCGGAGCACCTTTGGAAGTGCTTGAGAACCTGCAGGAAATAGAGGATGAAGGCGACATCTATGAGAGTATCGAAGAAATATGGCCGGATTATCCCACAAAAGAAGATTTCTTGTTCAACGAGGATGAGTATTAAAGCCTGCTATTAGGTTTAAACAATTGAATACCAGCGAGATAAACAATAATTATTTGTTTGTCTCGCTG
>AUXO014216389.1_pt1 | contig 10030 bp, 7 predicted proteins | sample 768731 | NCBI WGS metagenome assembly AUXO01 (sample SAMN02715735, study PRJNA202380) | gut metagenome | biome: sheep rumen | host: Ovis aries | place: New Zealand: Palmerston North | reverse complement strand
GATGTTTACGCTCATATGGGCGTGGACCATACGATTGTTGTCTGATGTAGGCCGTCCTAAGCCTTGCTTCTACCAATCCTCCACGCCCCCTTTTCGAAAAACGACAAGAGGGCTTTTTCATGGCTACAGTTAAGAAGGATATCAACGAAAGTTCAGAGAAGATAGACAAAGTAAAACGCATTGTAAAAGATCGTGCGCTGGCATTGGAATACAAGAAGCAGATACCACAAACACCACTATCTAGTGGAGCTTTATGGAAGAATCTACATTTCTCAAAACCAGAAAACACAGTCAGGATAGGGACGGTGTTCAGCGGAATCGGTGCTATTGAACATGCTTTCCAGCGTCTTGGACTGAAGCATCAGATAATGTTTGCAGGAGATATAGAGCCGAAGTGCAAGGAAAGTTATTTTGCAAATTATGATATTAGGGAGGAAGATTGGTTTACCGATATACGAGACTTCGATGCGCGACGATATAAAGGCAATGTAGATTTTGTCATTGGTGGTGCTCCATGCCAGGCATTTTCTATGGTAGGACATCGGCTTGGGTTTGAAGATGCACGTGGAACGTTGTTTTATGAGTTTGCCCGTGTGGTAAAAGAAACGCAGCCGAAGGTCTTCTTATTTGAAAATGTACGAGGATTGCTTAATCACGATAAAGGACGTACTTGGCATGTGATGTACGACATCTTCAATGAATTGGGATACGACGTAAAGTTCAGGGTTCTGAATAGTTGTGATTACGGCATACCACAGCATCGTGAACGTGTTTATTGTCTTGGCTTTAAGAAGAAAACAAAGTTCGAATTTCCTGCACCAATAGAGTTGGAGTATAAAATGTATGACTTTTTGGAAGACTACATTGATACGAAGTACTTCTTAAAAGAGAAGGGTATAAAGTTCGTTACCAGTCATAAGAACCACGATAAGTTTTACACGCAGATAAATGGAGAAATACAACTCTGTCAAAAGCGTAATCAGCAGTTCAATTGGCACGGTGATTTTGTGTATCATCCTGATTCAGAACTGACACCAACAGACGAGGCTTTTGATGAGTTTGTTTTCGATGTTCGTGACGTAGAGGAGAAATATTATCTTTCGGATAAAGTTGCTCACTATGTTCTTGCAGGTGGAACGAAGAACTTCAAAACTTCGACACAGACAGACCTTGACGTAGCTCGTCCATTACTCCATTCAATGCACAAGATGCATCGTGCTGGGGTTGATAATTATGTGACGCACAAAGGTCGCATTCGTAAACTCACCCCTCGAGAATGCTTGCGTCTAATGGGATTCAAGGATACGTTTAAGATTGTCGTGTCCGACACCTCGATGTATCAGCAGGCTGGTAACAGCATTGTTGTCGATGTGCTGATAGCTATTCTAAAACAGATGGACATCACGAAATACGGTGAACGATTATGATTATTGAAGGTGAAAGATTTACGTTTGAAGATACTTTTGACACGCCTATAACTGTAGCTGATAGTTGGGTTATGCCCAAAAACAAATTAGGTGACGGAAACGGCGAAGCAAAACTCTACTTTGGTTCACGAGACAAAATGGAGCAGTTCTTTGGCGAAATTGGTTTCACTGCAACATGCTTCGTTCTTCGTCAGGACTTGCAGGCATATATGCAAGCCATTAAGGCTGAATATTTTACACCCTCACAAAACTATCGTGGCCGCGATGAAATGCGTTGGCTTTGGTCTGAACGTATGGAGAAAATAAATGCTCTTCCATCAGGCATTGTCGACTTCACGATTCGCGAGCAATCACAAATAGCAGGACCACGTGGTTATGTCAATTCGTCAGACAAGGTTTATAAACTGATTCGCGAGATATCGCTGCCGCTTGTCAGTTATATATCTGCAATGCGTCTCGACTATAATGGTCAACCGATGTTCTACCTGAAACTATTTGCTGATTTCGAAGAGATTGAGAAACGAAAGGCTTTTATCGAAAATTATGGTGCGAGCATGCGACAGGAAGAGGATGAGGCACCTTGGCGAGCATGTGAGGAAGAACCAGAGCCAAAGGCGCCAACTCCACGCTATGGTCGTGAAGGGCAGGAGGAGTATCGTCGTAAGCTTTTGGAAGAATGCCCATTCTGTCCCATTACTATGATAAACGAGGAATCGCTTCTAATAGCTAGTCATATCAAACCATGGGCGGTTTCAGACTCTGTAGAACGCATAGACCCCAACAACGGTTTTATCCTATCTCCACTTTATGATAAATTGTTTGATCGTGGTTATATCACATTCAGCAATGATAAGCGTGTGTCAATCTCCAACTGGCTCTCACGTCAGGTTAAAGAACGTATCGGCATTAAGGAAAATCAATTCTTCCAATTCTTGCCCATAAATGATGCTCGTGTCAAGTATCTCGAATATCATCGCTCAACTGTTTTCAAAGGATAAGAGACAAAGGTTTGCCATATATATTATGAATATTGATTACAATAACATACCTAAAGCTGAAGCAATACCTGAGGCAGATTCTATGATCGAGACGTTTCGGGCTATTGGTTATACATTGGAAACCGCTGTTGCCGACATCATTGATAACAGTATCACGGCTGGTGCTAAGAATGTTTGGATAACAAGAATATGGGACGGTGATAATTCCAGCATCTGTATTACTGATGACGGACATGGCATGAACAGCGATGAGTGTATTCAAGCGATGCGCCCTGGAAGTAAGAACCCTTTAGAGGAACGTGATGCAGTTGATCTTGGAAGATTTGGATTGGGATTGAAAACGGCGTCATTCAGCCAATGCAGAAAACTTACGTTACTTAGCAAAAGGAAAGGAGGTAAGCCTGTAGCTTGGACCTGGGATTTGGACTATGTGGGTAAAGTAAAGAAGTGGGAGGTACTTCAATGGGTTCCCAAAGAATATGAGCATGCAATAGACCATCTGAAGTCAGGTACTGCAGTAATATGGAACGAACTTGACCGCCTAATTACTGAGGGTACAGAATCTGATGACGAGAACGCCAAACAGAAATTCACAGATTCATTATCAGTAGTTCGGAAACATATTGCCATGGTGTTCCACCGTTTTTTGAAAGACGGCGATATTAGAATCTATTGGGGCGAAGATGAGATTGAGCCTTGGGACCCGTTTTGCTTAATAGAAGATAAGACCCAGACTCTACCTGTTGAGGATATTAGTTTTGGTAATGAGATAGTTGACATCAAAGGCTATGTACTTCCGCACAAAGACGAGTTCTCAAGCGAAGCAGCATATAAGGCTGCAGAAGGAGTCTATGGATACCCTGCTATGCAAGGCTTCTACGTCTATCGTGGCAAACGTATGTTGCTCGCTGGAGATTGGCTTGGACTATTCAGGAAGGAAGACCACTATAAATTGGTCCGTATCATGATTGATCTTCCTAACACTCTTGATACCCAGTGGCAGATAGATATTAAAAAATCCACTGCAATTCCACCTATCTCATGCCAAGAATTCCTTAGAAGCTATGCCAAGAAAGTGCGTGCTTTAGGAGTCGAGGTTTTCAGACATAAAGGAAGGATTATCCAGCATAGAGCAGGACGTAAGTTCCAAGAAATTTGGAATGAGAAGAAAGTTGGTAACCATATCAGTTTCGTGGTAAACCGAAAGCATGCATTTGTTGTTTCTCTGAAAGAACTTGCCAAGGTAGATGCTTCAAAAGCCATCGATCTACTATTGACTTTTGTAGAAGAATCCATTCCAACGAAGTCCATTTACATCAAGGAATCAGAAAATAAGGAGGATTATGAAGCTCCCGCAAGCGAGACATTGGAGAAAAGCCTTCGTATGATGGCCGAACGGTTGTATAAAGCAAAGCGTAAAGACGGTACGCCTGAAGATAAAGTGAAAGAAGACTTGAAACAGATTGCCCCATATCACATTTACCAATATATAATAGACGAGTTGCATGATTAACGAATTCCATTCTGCCATGCTTATGGCAATAGGGCCGCTGCAAGCAAAAGAGCATGTTACAGAGGCTGATATCGATGAGGTCATTGCACCATTTCATCTTATAAAGGATGGTGGTTTATGGCAGTCCGTTGACCTTGATGTACTCAAGGCCAAGCTGATGGAAATGTTCCACGCTACAATGGATCATGCTCGCATATTGGAGGGAAAGGAGCGTCGTTTACCTTGGTTGAAAGCTTTTAAGGCAGAAGAAAAAACAAACTGGCATTTTTGGGAAGATTACAGAAAGTATTTAAAAGAAGTGAAGATGTTTCCCAATGCCGTTGTCTCTGAGTTGGAAGGGCTAACCGACACGGTCCTAGATAAATTGTTTGACCCCAATCAAAAAGAAGTTGTTTTGTGCAAGAAGGGTATGGTTGTAGGTCAGGTTCAGTCGGGTAAGACCAGCAACTATACAGGATTGATTTGTAAAGCAGCCGATGCCGGATTCAACTTTATCGTTGTTCTTGCAGGTATGCACAACAATCTGAGAAGCCAAACACAACTTCGCCTTGACGAAGGCTTTTTAGGTTTTGATACACAATATGAAAGGGCATATAACCTTCATAGCGAAACGAGGATGGGCGTAGGTAAATTGGCAACGCCTCACAATCACCCCGTGGCTCATTCTTTCACTTCGAGCTTTGACAAAGGTGATTTTAACAAACGAATTGCGGAAGGGCAAGGCTTTAACTTTAACACGAACGAACCAATTCTTCTTGTTGTAAAGAAGAACAAGAGCGTTCTTACCAATCTATATAACTGGCTGACATCAAAGATTGCGCCGGAAGACCAATGTTCTACAAAATCTCTGTTGGTTATTGATGACGAGGCAGATAATGCCAGTATCAATACAAAAAAGGATGGCGACCCCTCGGCCATCAACGATTGTATTCGTAAGATTCTACGAAAGTTCCAAAAAGTGGGTTATGTCGGTTATACTGCTACGCCTTTTGCCAACATATTCATTCCCCTTCAAGATGACGACCTGTTCCCGCAGGACTTCATCATCAACCTGCCAACTCCTCCCAACTATATCGGACCACAACGAGTTTTCGGTACAGCAGATGATGGTGACGAGAATGAAAAAGCGGTATTACCAATAGTTCGTAAAATTAGCGACTATGAATCGTTTGTGCCAACCAAGCACAAGAAAGACGACCCGAAACCCAGTAGGCGTGATGTGCCGAAGTCTTTGGAAGAAGCTATCAAATGCTTCATTCTAACCTGCGCTGTAAGAATGGCACGAGGTCAAGAGTTTGAACATAACTCCATGCTGATTCATGTTAGCCGATTTCAGGTTTGGCAGAACCATATTAAAGAACTGGTAGAGGAAGTGTTCAACTATTACAAGGAAGAATTGATCTATGGTGACAAACAAATGGAAGACATCTTCCGTCATCTCTATGAAGATGACACTACCGATTATCAAAGTTACAAGACAATAACAGAAAAGGTGATTGCCTCAGACTACAATGACCCTCTAATCAAGAATGTTCCGTGGGAGGGAGTTCTGCCATATCTACGCAAAGCCGTCAAAAAGATAGAAGTAAAATCAATTAACGGCAGTAGTGCAGATATACTTTCCTACTATGAGAATAAGGAAAAAGGAATCTCTGTTATTGTCATCGGTGGTGACAAGTTGAGCCGAGGCCTCACATTAGAAGGCCTGTCTGTAAGTTATTTCCTGCGTGCCAGCAAGATGTATGATACCTTGATGCAGATGGGCAGATGGTTTGGCTACCGGCCTGGTTATGCAGACCTGTGCCGTCTTTACACTAGCAGTGAACTGAACGAATGGTTCCGACATATTACTATGGCAAGCGAAGAGCTGAGAAAAGAATTCGTCTATCTATGTGATATCGGAAGTAACCCAGACAGATATAAACTAAAGGTACGTTCCCATCCCGGAGTTTTGCAAATAACGGCTGCAAACAAGATGAGATATGTAGAGCATATCCGTGTATCATGGGCGGGACGTTTGCTGGAAACGTATGGATTACGTAACAACATAAAGTCCAAACACCTTAATTTGACCTGTGCGGATGAACTGATTAAGCAGCTGTCAACATCCTGCATTCAGAAAGGTGGTCATTATGTCTGGACGAAGGTTAGTCCATACCTTATAACTAACTTCCTCAATCAGTTTACAATAGATGCCAATCATAAATCAGCAGATCTCAGTATCATTCAGCAATATATTGAGAAATTGAATGGTTATGGCGAATTGACAGAATGGAGTGTTGTGCTAATCAATAAAAAGAGCGGCTCAGAAGCAAAGTGGAAGTATTCAATCGGTATCGAGGTTGGATGTATCAAACGTACCAGGGCTAATGATGCAGATGACAAGAGTTACTGCATACGCAATGGACATATTATTGGCCGGTGGGACGAGTTGATAGACATGGATGAGCAAGTGTTATCATCTGCATTGACACGAACAATAGAAATAAAGGAACAGGCTGGCGAAGAGTGGAAAGAAAAATTCCCGATGACCAATCTTGTGCGCGAGGAATACAGAAGCGTAAAGAACCCTGTTCTTTTGATTTACACTTTAGATCCGTATTATGCTAATGTGTTTGATGCCGATGGCAAGATTAAAACGGGGACTCTTGAGCATAAGCATTCTGATGAGCCATTTGTGGGCTTTGCTATTTCCTTCCCCCATACGAACACCTCTTTTGCCGGAGTTGAATACACGGCAAATATGGTGGAGGAATTTGCAGCAACGGAAGATGCTTTTGAGGAAGAGAACGACAATGAATATAACGACGACTAATAACCTACAGCAATGAAGGAAATAGAAGAATATCACAAATATTTGAAGCAGGAGATTGAAACCAAAATGCTTACACTGGAGAACGGAGGTAACAAGACTCAACTGTTCACTCGTTATGCTATTGACTTGATGAAAGCTGATGGCGTGGTGGACAACGTTATTGTTGCCTATGATGAGGAAACTAATCCTGGAAGGAAACCTCACAAAGTTAACGGATTCTCCATAAGCGAAGACTATACTACCGTCAGTTTGTTTGTGACCATCTATAAGGCTCAGAAGACAATTCAGGCGTTAAGTGAGCGAGAGGTGATGGATGCCATCAAGCAGGTTTCAAACTTCTACATTAAAGCCACTCAGGAAGATTACGTTAACAAACTAACCGATTCTGCGGAGATTGTTGGCTGTGCGCAAGTGCTTGGCAAGGATGAAGAATTCAAAGACAATGCCCATCAGATCAAGATATACATTCTAACTAATGGAACCTTCACTGGAACTCTGAGGAATGACAAGGAACTTGGTGGACTTCAACTAACATGTATGGTGTTTGATTTGCAACGACTCTGTGAAATGTCAGAAGAATTAAGTCAGCCTATATTTGTAGATTTCGAAAGTCTTGGCTATAAGATCCCTTGTATAACTGGCGCTGAAGATAACGACCTCTATCAAGCGTATATAGCTATAGTGCCAGGGACGTGTCTTGCTGACCTATATGAAACATATAAGGTTAGGTTGATGGAAAACAATGTTCGCCAATTCTTGCAGTTTACAGGCAAAATCAATAAAGGAATAAAAGAAACCATCGAGAAGGAGCCCGAAATGTTCCTTGCCTATAATAATGGTATAGCAGCAACAGCCAGCGATATTGAACTTGACAGGACTGGAAAATTTATCAAGTCCGTAACGGGACTGCAGATAGTGAACGGTGGTCAGACTACGGCTTCACTCTATCATGTGAAGGACACCAATAAAGATCTTGACTTATCGCGCATCCTAGTACAAGTAAAATTCTCTATAGTAAAGAATGAGGTTCGCTATGATGAGATTGTTGCTAATATTTCGAGGTGTGCTAATACACAGAACAAAGTAAGTGAATCCGACTTCTCAGCAAACCGAGAAGAATTAATTCGCCTCGAAACATGGTCAAGAAGTATCATGACAGAACCAAGCTCGACACGTCCAACAAGTACATTCTGGTATTTTGAGAGAGCCAAGGGACAATATAAGAACTTCCGCCTCAAAGAAGGCTTCACTAAGCAGGCAGAATCTCAATTTGACATGAAATACCCCAAAGAACAGGTATTTACAAAGCATGATTTGGCCAAATACGAGAACTGTTATGGGGAAAAGCATTTTACCGTCAAAGTCAACGGAGAAGATTGTGACGACTATATCGGACCGCATACGGTTTGCTTGGGAAATGAGAAAAACTATGATGTTTTCCTAAAGCATAACATGCCGAAACTATCAGAGATAGACAATATCTATTTTGAGGACTTGATAGCAAAAGCTATTCTTTTTAAGGATGCAGACAGACGTTATGGAACCAAACAACACGGGGAGCCAATTGGTGAAATAAGAAAATCTGTCGTTCCTTATGCCATTGCATTGCTCCACCACATTACTGATGGACAGATTGACCTTTATAAAATATGGATGAGACAAGAAGTCTCGACAGAATTGTCAGACTTCCTATATGATTTGATGAAGCAAATAAATAATTTCATCCTTTCCTATGAAGGTGTGGCTCGCTATGAGGAACTGGCCAAAAAGAAGTCTCTATGGGAAGATGTCAAAAAACATACTTGGAGCTACAATCTGAGAGATATAAAGCGTGACCTTATTGATCAAGACAACCCTCCAAAGCGAGTGTCTAAATCAAAAGAAGAACAAGAACGTATTCTTGCAGAAGAGTGCAGAATTATGCTATCTAATGTCCCTGTTGAGATTTGGGGCCGAATTGCACTTTGGGGTAAAGAATCCGAATGTCTCAACGTCATGCAACAGAACCTATGTCAAGAAATTGCAAGAAAGCTGAATAAGAGAGAAGCCTTTACTAATAATGAGCTTGAAGGTGGAGCACAGATTGTTGACATCCTGTCAAAAAACAATATAGATCTTCTATATCAAGCAGACGCTTTTGTGGAAGAAGAGACTGAGCAAATTGTCCAAGTTCCAACAAAGAAGAAAACAACCAATAGAGAAGTAAATCTATTGATGACAGATGAACTCCTCTTAAAAATGCGAAATTGGGATAGAACTCACCACGTTTTAAGAGACTATGTTTATGATAATCTTGATAAAGTCGTATGTGGAGAAATCGAGATGACTTATAAGATGAAATGGAGTTTCTACTACGGACTTGAAAATATGAAAGCTAGAGGTTTTAAACTTTAATATTTTTGAAGTGAAAATGGCGGGCAAAAGAAATAGTAAAAAATCAACGGGTAACATTGTCAATAAAGCTTTAAGTCGTTTTATGGCTTTGAGAGAAGAGAGTATGAAAATAAATAAGGTATTAAGTTCTAACAAAGCTGCTAGACTTGAAAAGGAGAAATTTCAGAAATCGCTTCAAGGCATGACAAAGGAAGAGAAAATTGCTGCTAATAAAGCAAGAGTAGCAAAATATCATCCTGAGCCTGATTTTACAAGATGCTCTACAACAGTATATAAAAACAGGAAGAAGATAGAACTCGAAAAGAAAATTAAAGAAAAGACTAAAAAACTTTGGTATTCTATCGTGTCGGTACCTATGGGTGGCATGAACAAGAAATAATTGACATGGATAAACTTACCCCACAACAAAGGCATCAGAATATGGCGGCGATTCGCTCGAAGGATACGAAGCCGGAATGATTGTATGTCGTAGGCTGTACACAAAAACAACCGCAACTTTTGTGTACTCTTTCAAAAATTATTCGTATCTTTGTAGTCGTTATAATAATATAAATGTATGCAGTTATGGGAATGGAACCATTTGGAATTTTCGGAGTGTTTTTCGGTTTAATATCTATTATTTTAGGTATTGCCTGGTTTGTATGTTGTATCGTCCTTTTCTTTAAGGTTTGGGGAATGTGTAATGATGTCAGAAGGATTTTGCAGATTCTTGAGCAGAAAAGAAACTAAGTCTAGAAAGATTTATGGCTGGCCATCACATTTACGTAGCTAGCAGCTGGCGCAACGTTTATTATCCAGATGTTGTCGCTAAGTTGAGGGAGGCAGGACACGATGTCTATGACTTCCGCAATCCGCCATCGGGCGACCCTGGGTTTAAGTGGGG
>AUXO016037560.1_pt1 | contig 10031 bp, 15 predicted proteins | sample 768731 | NCBI WGS metagenome assembly AUXO01 (sample SAMN02715735, study PRJNA202380) | gut metagenome | biome: sheep rumen | host: Ovis aries | place: New Zealand: Palmerston North | reverse complement strand
TGACATCTGTGATGAAGAGACGGGGTTTCATCAGAATATTGAGGAAATCTATGAGAAGCCTTTCGTTCACCCAAACTGCTGCTGTTACAGAGTGCCAGTATATGCCAACGAGACTCACTTAATAATAGAATAAGGTATGGAACTATCACTTTCAAAGAAAAACGAGGCAAAGAAACTGAAGGCAACAACAAATGAACTTGTCTTCGCTGACTTGCTATCAATAGGCTATTCAGAAGAAGATGCCTACACAATCGCCTATCCTGGCGATGCAATGCTATCGCTTCAGGTACAGAAGGGCAACCGTAAAGAAATTACGGGAAAAGCGGGATTCAAACAGCTTTGTGAGACCCGAAGAGTGAAAAACTCAAGCTATCTCAGTGTTCCAAGCAACACCGAAGAGCTTGAACTTATCGACAGCGACGAGGTTGCAAAGGAAATACTTTTGTCGGCAAAGAAACAGCCAGTAGGATCCAAGGAACGTGCAGAACTTTTCGCCAAATACAACGAAATCCGAACAAAGAACGAACAGATTGCAGAGGAAGCCACCGATGCCATACAGTTTTATCTGCCTATCAAATGTCACCAGTGCCCTCTTTTCTTCGCATACAACGAATTTAGGAAAGAACAGGAAATAAAAGAGATACGTCCCGTAGAAATGGAACATATCATCAGGGCGGCACACCGAATAATATCAGAGGCCATGGAAGAAGAAAGCGGGGATTAACTCTCCGCTTTCTTTTCGTCTTCAAGAACTTTCTTCGCCTCTTCAGCGATTTCTTCATTCTTCATTTCCTTCTCTTCTTCAAACTTACGTTTTGCCTCGACAAGCAGTGCGTGATAGTCTCTCACGCAATTCCTTACCTTTGTAACTATAAGATCGAAGAGTTCCTTGCGATTATCACACATGGCAGTGATGAGTTTATTCACCTTCTCTTCGCTGTCATAGCCTTCCTCAAACTTGCAACCCTCATGCAGATACTCTATCATTTCCGACTCTGGAAGCATGAGGTATGGTGTGATAATCAGTTGGTTGAGGATATTGAAGCCATCGTGAAGATATTCGTTGTTGTTGAGGCAGACAGTTAGCATGTTTGCAAACATAACCTCCAGAAAGTCTTCCTTGTTGTCCTGATAACACATAGTTATCGTAGCAAACATTTTCTGTGTCTCAGGAATCTTAACCTGCCAACTGCCGTCAAGATTGCTGACGTTGATCTGCTGAACAGAAAAGCCAGCGTTTCGACCTCCAAGATTGATAGTCGAACGCCAGACTTTGTAGTTACCGACTCTCACCGCCTTGCCGAACGGAATAACTTTTTTCTCAGTATTCATCCCTTACGATATTATTAAGTAAATACTTTATAAGACCGTCATAGGTGTTATGATGTTCGATCTTATTCTCAATGAGATATTTCTTTGAACAGCGGAACACCCTGTTTGTCGAATCGATGATATAGCCAGAAGGCTTGCCTTTCTCGTAACTCTGGTGCTTGTTGACTTTGAGATCCTTTACAAGTCCCTCTGGATGCTCAAAGAAACTACTTTTTGGAAAATAGCTCTCATAGCCGTCTATCTTGAAAACTGGACTGCAGTTACCTTGCTCCAATCCCACGACATCGGAAATAATGTTCTTGTGGATCTTTCCATGATAGAAGAAATACACGGGAGTCTCACCGATGATAATTCCTCGCTCGTTGATCTCATACCCGCATTCGTCCTCAATGAAGTCAAAAAGGTCTTTAAGGGTTATGGCAAAGCCATCTACGTTCTTACCGAAATCCGAAAACTCTATAAGCTCTTCGTCTTCGATATACTTCATCGTGACACCAAAGTATTTCTTTCCACCGAAGTTTCTTAGCATCTGCAATTGACGGATGGCATCACCGCAGTCAAGCTCTACCTTGAAGCCGATGGTCTTGCCAGAACATCTTGCGGCTACTCTGTTAAGTTCCGCAAGTTCTGCAGCACTCTTCTTACATGAATAGAAAAGTTCCAAGTCAGAAGAATGACCGTTATCCATCATTTCAACTGGCTCAACGTTCTCACCCTTCAACGCACGAATGCAAAGCTCCATCTGCAAATATGCAAGAGCCAGTTGCTCCCGAAGTTGTTCAGGAGTCAACTGACTGACAAATTCTTTGATGGTCTTCTTAAGTTTTTTGTTCTTACCCATAGATTACCATTTTTTAGTTCTTATCTTCTTTCTTTGGTCTGCCAGGCTTTCGCTTTTCCTGACCGCCATCGCCATCGGCAGGCTTTTCGCCCTCAGAAGCATTGGCTTCATCAGAAGACTTCCCTTCATCAGACTTTTCATCAGCAGGCTTTTCGTCGGAAACTTCTGTTTCTGGAGTTTCGCCTCCAGTCTTTTCCTCTGGCTGCTCAGTATCAGGAGTTTCAGGTTCAGGCTCTTTGTCTGATTCCGTTCCTGCGTCCTGACCGCCACCACTGGCATCACCGCCAGAGTTGGCATCCTCACCGCCATTGCCGTTATTCAACTCAGCCTGAAGTTCCTCAGACAAACGCTTTGCCTCTTCATCAAATCCTGCCTCTATGAGTGCGGCAAGCTGTTCCTCTCGCGGCAACTGCTGAATGGCTTCAAGTTTTTCAAGTCTCTCCTTGGCCTTACGTTCCTCTTCAGCGGCAGCAGCCATTTCAGCCTCTACCTTGTCGGCTATGTCATTATAGCCCTTTGAACGCAATGCCGGAACGATCTTGTCTTTCGGCAATGACATGATGTTCTTGATAATAGCCTGCTTCTCTTCCTCAGAGATCTCTTTCTTTCCACCCTGACTCGGTGAAAGGTGCTGCACACGGTCATCATAGACCTTACGTGCTGATTTTCCTACTACAATTGTTCCCATAATTACTATTTTTTAATAACGTTTAAATAAAAAGTTCTTGATATGTGCGTCACTCTTACTGATAGCAGTAATAATGAATATCTCAATACCAACCCAGAAGAAGTTGAGGATAGGCACAAATGCTGCAACGAAAGCCAGAATATATACGTAGACGGGAAACTTCACCTTCTTCTTGTATTCCTCATCCTCATAACAGCAGAAAAGGATAATGTAAGACAGAAACAGCCCTACAACGATCCACAGATAATATAAAACTATTCCCCAAATCATTTTCCCATAACTTTAGATACGTCCATAATCATTCCGTTACCACCGACAATCTGAGGCATCTTTCCATCCCACTTCTCAATTAAATCCTCCTGAACGATCATTGGAGATAATGAGGCGGCAATGGTACGGTTATAGTATGCCTCGGCATCAGCCTTGATACGCATAGCCTTGGCTGCACCCTCGGCTTTCGCAACGTCAATCTTTGCATTAGCCTCGGCTTCCTTGACCTGGTTCTCGGCTTTCAAGGCACTCTGGATAGCGGCATTCTTAGCGTCAATCATAGAAGTAAGTGAAGACGGGGGAGTAATCTTTGACGTAAATTCCTCGACAATAAAGCCCTCTGCCATCAACGATTTCTCAAGCCTTGAACGTACATCACGCTCAAAGTTGGCACGGTTAGACATCAGAGAGTCCGACGTATAACTGTTGGCACATGTTCTATATGCCTCGTAGATGCAGGTCTTGATGTACCCGTCTTCAAGCTCCTTTACGTCAACACGATACTTAACAAAGATGTCACATGCCTTATCGGGATTGATGTGATAGGCAATGGTTGGATCCATTTCAAACAGAGAAGCGTCCTTTGCATTGACCTTGATAGTCTCGTACTGCTTACGCTGTGTGAAAGTAGGATAGGTGAAGACTGACGTAGCAAATGGGTTATAGTACACCCAACCCTTACATGTTCCCTCTACACCTCCGTAGCTCTCGCTGTCAGAACTCCACTTGTGGAACAAAATACCAACCTCACCGCTATCAACGATAGTGCAAGATGTCATTGCAATGCTTACAAAAGCTACTGCCAGAAGATAAACAAACTTTTTCATAATTACTTTTTTTAGGTGAATTAATATGGTTTAAAACTCTCCAGTTCTTTTCAATTCTTGCAACTCTTGAAAGAATTAGTAACAATCTTCATGTCTGCCATCATAACAACCAAGGCCGTAGTTACGACTCATACAGTTACTATTTAACAGACAGTTTGCACAGATACAAAAGGTATGACCCATGTATTCGTGATAGGTGTTGCAATCGGGAAACTTGCAAAGCATTCCGTAAACATGAGAACAACCTTTGTTCTTGTAAACGGGACAATGCTTCACGGTATCACTGTTACGCCAACGGTAATAGGCACTCTTTATCCTGCCAATAAGTGAGCGTTTCTGTCCTAACCTCGGAATCGCTCTCAACTCTGCTGTCATGTAGCCCTGAATAAATCCATCATCCAAAGCAACTTTGACATTGTATTCGTTGTGAGCATCAAATCCGACGATCTTTCCGATGTCACCGTAATGGCTGTTGCGGACTAATATCTCCACATACTGACCTATATCGAACTTTTCCCATGCCTTTTCCATGACTTATGCGTTTAAGAAATCTTCAACGTCCAAATAGTCTATGCCGAAATTCTCTGCACATTTCTTGTCTGAATCAGAGAATTGACCTGCTTTTCCGCTTGCATCGCCTATCATCAGCATGTTATTCTTGTCTTTCAGCCAACTTGCGGCATAACGTAGTTCATCAGACATGAAACTTTCGAGCATTCCAGTGTTGGGCTTACGCATGGGATTGCTCTTATCCATAGACGGACAATAGGCATAGCCGACCCAGACATCATCTTCATCCACGACATGAGCGTTAATATATGCGTGAATGAATGCCGAAATGCCGTTAAGTTTCGCCTCAAAGTCTTCCTTTGATACGTGTTCGGGGATTCCACCCTGATTCGTCACGATAAACAGGAATCGCAAGCCCTCCATAGTCCTGATCTTGTCAAGAACAGCCTTGCGAATGCGGAAATCCGTAACGTCCTCGGCAAAAGTATTCTTGCTGACGGTCTCAATCAGTGTACCGTCCAAATCCGAAAATAAAATCTTGTAATCCTTCATATCTACTGATAATAAAAGTTTGCTCAGTCCTTAAAACCGCCAATGGAACGTAATGCCGGACGGTTGTACATCTTCAAGATCATAAGATGATAGAGAGTGTCGAAGTGCATCCTCTCAAACTCCATCGCACGCCTGATTACCCTTGGCTTCATAAACCAGAAACTTCTTTCAGCCAAGTTTCGGTAGTAAGTGCTGCACATCATGAAAAATTCGAGACGTTTCTTCAGTAAGATACCGTAGGTACGGCAGAAGTCTGGCGAAAACAGCTCACCTCTGCGCTCTTTCTCTTCAAGAATGTTGCCATACATTGCGAAGACGGAATTGTATTCGTCCCACTTCTTCATAAACTCCTTGTGCGTCATTACACCAACGCTGTCATTAGTCTTCGTACTCATCGTCTTTATTTTTGTTATTGTAATAATCACTTATCATTGCTATGACACCATAGAATGCCAGGCAAATCAGCATCGTATAGATAATCACGGGGACATTCACTGAAGTTGTCATTGCTCACCTCCTTTCACAAAGTCTGGCTCTGGCATACTCTTCAGCCGATAGGCGGGAATACTGCGCTTACCGTCGAGGATAGCCTTGCAGATCCTATGATTGCCGTCGGCTACCTGACCCAGATCGTCGAGGATGATGGGCTTGCTGTAATCGGCATTCATACAGCGTTTCATCTGCCAGACGAAATCATCCATGTTATCCAGTTGGAAATACTTGTTGTTCATGTCATAGCAGGCAAGCGGATAGTCAAATACCTCCAACTCCTGATCACGACATGCCTTCAGCAACGTCGTTGCCATCCAATACTTGTCGCCACGATGATAACGGCTTTCCTCAAAGCCGAAACCGCCATAACTAATCACCGGCGGCTTGTTTTTCCTGTTCCTATCATCCATAGATTATAGCTTTAATGCGAATTTTATCTTTTCCTCACAGAATATGCCGTATATATAGCCGTTGCCAGTGCGCTTGCGGTTGTTGCTGCTGACATTCCAGCCCAAACGAGACATTTCACCTCCAAACGAACGCTGATTCAGCGGTTCCTGAAGCCATTTCTCACAGAATGCCACATAATCCTCATAAAGTGCCGACGATGCCACCCACTGAGGCTTATCCTCCCAATGACCCGTGCGACGGTTGCAACTGAAACCGTTCTTATTAAGGTACACCTGAACAGTCTGACCCGATTCAAACATGTATTCGGTAGCCACATCGTCATTCCTGGTGGAGCTGCTGAACTGATAGCCATCACGGACGAACATCTTATAGCCCTCAATCATCCAGTTACGGATGCCAGACAACTCCTGCTGCAACTCCATACCCAACTCCCTGTTCATATCGGCTGCACTCACGGTGGTATTGAAGGGAATGAACAGCAGACGACGTAGCAACGCCTGATCCATCTTCCTATTCACGGGCTTCTGATTCATGTTGAACACCAGAAACGGTATGTCGTATGCGGTTTCGGGATTATGACCCAAACGCCTCACCGTCTGAGGCTCACCACTGCACAACGCCTTGAACGTGTCACTATATTTGCTTATATCGTCTGCCTGCACCTCACTGCAATAGTTGAATATCTTACCGACGATGCCACCGACAAACCTCGCCCTTACCTCTGGACTGCCACTCAACAGCGTGTCAAGACCCATATACGACATGTTATCTGCACCATAGACACCCCTGACAACATCAAAAATGGTGGATTTGCCATTTGCACCACTGCCTATCAGCCACAACGTCTCTTCCACCTTGTGACTCATCTTCTTCCTGTCAACACAGCCCAAACCAAGGTATTTCTGCAACTTCATGATCTCACCCTTGGCAAGAATGCTGTCAAGAAAAGCCATCCACTTCGGACATACTGCCTGCGGATCGTAGTCGTATGGCAATATGCTCACTACGGGCATCCTATCAGCGAAACTATGCTCTATCGGATTGTCGATGTCAGAGAAATCCCAGACACCATTGCGGAAACCTATCACAGATGCACTTAACTCCAAAGGAGATAATGACGCACCACCACGGGCACTGTACATCAGCTTCGATCTCGAATTTATCAGGTCACTCTTGGGAACACCACCACGTACCATAGCCTTGTTCAAGGCATTCTCCAACACAATGTCAGACAACGGACACCATATCATGCCGTCAAAATAATATATGTCACCACAATAACTCTTGAAACACATGGAACTGACACGTAATACAACGTCCTGATAACCATATACACGATCACCAAAACGTGCCTGCTGATAACTCTCACGCAACAACTTCTTGTCTATCGAGCGAAACAATACCTCACTCAATTCGTCTATCAATGCCATCGTGTCTGTCTGTGTACTATCGCGCATACATAAAAACAATAATATAAAAATCAATAATACCAATATAAGAAAAATGGTACATTTTGTTCATTTTGTACATTCGATTGCAAAGATAAGCCTTTATTTACTGGTGTTTCACGAAAAGAACCCCTTTGAGGGGGAAACAAGAAAATTATTCATTTTTGGTGCATTTTTGGTACATAAATCATGAAAAATACACCTTTTTTACCCCATTTATGATAAAATTAACATCAATTTAACACTCAATTAACAATAAAAATCGCAATTTTTGGCATTTGGTACACAAACCCCATAAAACACAGATGTTTCACGACTTTCAAATACACAATTTCTACACAAAATCAGTAAAAATCCAACAAATAGAACATCTGACGATTTTTTCAAAAAAAATAAAAAATTCCGATGCAAGGTCAGTACGCCCCAAATTAATGTTAATTTTGGGGTCTACCCCTATAAATACGACATTTTCAACCAAAAAAAGCCACATTATATTTATAATGTTGCAGCCTTTTTAACACTTCATTTTAACATTTCGTACTATCTTTGCAAAGTCACCTCCTACTAATAATTATCAATCTAATTTATTTATTTTCAATATTTTACTATAATTATATTTTCGTACTTACGTTTATTTATATAATTAACATTTAAAAGATATATATTTATTTTAGTTGATTATATGCAATTATCTGTATTATTTTTAGTATTTAGTATTTGTTTTTGTTGTTCTGCCAGAAATTAGGCTTTTAAGGTCTGGCTTTAATATTTGTCTTTTGTAGGCTTTGCCAGTTGTTAGATGTGTATTTACCTATTATTATAATATTCTGCCTTTGTAGGCTTTATTTGGCTTTGTATATGCTATTATTTACCAGTGTTGACATATTATAATTATAGCCAGATAAAAGGCTTTGTTTATTGTGTTTAGTTGTCTTTTGTAGATCCTCAAAACGACATGCAGCGCACGCCTTCAAAGCGTTAAATCTGGCTTTGTTTTGTCGTTGTTGTGTGTTGAGATCTGCAAAGCCAGACGATAACAAAGGCTTTGTTTTTGTCCTGATCGTACCGATCAGCCTTTTTTCTACCTTATTATATATAATATATAGTATATGGTGAAAAGGTACAAAACGGCTGTTTTTGCTATTTCGGAGATTACAAAATAATGCCAGTTATTAGAAATATACGATATAATACGTTGTTTCTGGCTTTATTTGGTGAAATAATCATTTATTTATTTGGAATATAACGTAAAATATCGTATCTTTGCAACGTAAACCAATAGAGATTGGTAGAAAGCCACAAAGGAGGCTTTAATCTTTGACTTTTTGTAACACTCTAAATATTTAGCAATTATGAAGACAAAGGAAATGAAGGCAAAGGTGAATAATAGTAACACTTTGCCAGTTGTTGAGGTTTCAGACAATACCACAACAAAGGGAAAAGTTTCATCTAAGTTTAATCTTAACAATCTGGCAGACGCTGAAGCGGAGGCTGAGAAGTTAGACAAAAACAAAGTCTTTACAGAGTTTGAGGACTTTTTAAGCCCTATTTCTTTCAATGCTGAAGAAAGCCCTATTTATTTGGCTTTAAAGCCTTTGTTAGATAGTAAAACTATCTCTGAGGAAATGTTTAACAGCCAGATAGACAAAGCCAAAGCAGATTGGAAGAAGGCAAACGCTGAAGAGATCGCAAAGGGTGAAAATCTTTCTTTCGCTGAAATTGTCGAAAAGTTAAACACTAATAAGACTTTGTTAGACAAAGTTTTGAAGGTTTCTGGAGTTTCTGAATTAGTCGAAAGTAACTATATTTCTGGCGATAGTGTTATTATTTATCGCACATCTGAGGACAACAGCGGAAAAGATAGATACAAAGACATTTCAATTTCTCGTACTGAAAAAGGCAATTATTTTAATGTGCCTTTGTTCGCTGAATACAAAGAGATCAACACACACAATATTGTTATCGCTATTCGCTATTATAGCAATAAGATAAGTGCATATCGCACACTTAACAATAAGGTGAAGGAATTTCTTTCGTTTGGTGACAACTTCAAAGCAATGTGCAAAAAAGGTCTGGAGAAGGGCTTTACAAAGTCCGATCTTCTGGCAGAACTGGAGGAGGCTTGCGTTGAGTTTGAGAAGGCAAAGGCTGAGACACTACCAGAAACAAAGTAATATTAGAAACTCTTTTAAAAGGCTTGTAATCTGTAAAAAGGTTGCAAGCCTTTTTTTTATTGCTTTTATTTTCAGTGTGCAAAAGTTTAGATGTTTTGGAAATCTGGCAAAGTTTTGTTAGATATAACTTTCGATTAGTTATACATCTGCAAAAGGCTTTCGATCAGGAACAGAAATGAAATACTTTCTTTTCTGGTTGAAGGCTGAGGTGATATTTTGACTTATTTACATCGCTACAGACTATCTGCTGAAAGGTATTGATTAAAAGATTTCTGCAAAGTCACATCTTATACGTGTTATAAGTTTGGCAGTTCTTGGAGATTACTCGGAATTGTTTGTAAAAAGTTTCTTTGGCTGACGGAAAGGACTTTGTTCATTATTTCCGCAAATATAGTCTGTGTTTGCAATGAAATGGAAGTTGCAAAAGTTATGTACTGCGATATGAATAAAGTCCATAATTGAATTTTATCATTAGTTTTTATGGAC
>AUXO016150724.1_pt1 | contig 10032 bp, 7 predicted proteins | sample 768731 | NCBI WGS metagenome assembly AUXO01 (sample SAMN02715735, study PRJNA202380) | gut metagenome | biome: sheep rumen | host: Ovis aries | place: New Zealand: Palmerston North | reverse complement strand
GTTTATTTAAGATGCTGCAGGTATTGCCTACGGCATTAACACGCTGTTCCATACACATTACAAACTCTTTCAGCTCTATAAAAGACAGATTCTTATTATCACAGACCGTCGGAAAGCAATACTCTATACCGCTTCTTTTCATGTGATGTCTTAAGTTTACGGCTCCCCTGTAAAAAGCGGTCTGTAAAAGGAGCTGCTCAAAGAAGTTCGAAAACTTTTCGATAAAGCTTCTTGTAAAGGACATCGCATAATTAACGATATTCTGCTCAAATGCTTCCACCTGTTTTTCTATGGCAGGTGTAAGCTTCGAAGAAAACGAATTAGGCGTAAGAGAGTTTTTGAATTCAACTATCTTAGCGATAGTACTCTTGGGATTTCTGTATTTTATGCTTTCGGAATCAACATCCAAAAGAACGATATCCTCCAGCTTTAACCCTGCCTTTAACTTTCCCTTAAACCTGATCTTAGGCATATATGTATAGACATTTCCATCCTTATCCTCATTTCCCTTTGTATAGAATGAAACGTCCTTTATCAGCTTTTCGATATTCTTCTCATATTCATCATCAAATTCGATGCATATCCTCTGCGCCAAAGCCTTAAGTCCCTCTGATTCGAAGGAACTGCGGTATTTCTTTAGTAAGCCCTTTATTACCGTCAGTCCGCCGGCAAAAAGTTCGGTGATATGTATCTGTTTTTCTGCCCAGGCAGCCAGGTCCTGTCTTCCGGTATATCCTGACTTTCTGCCCAGTTTATCCCACTCCGACATGATCCTGCCTGCTTCAGTGTAAAGCTGTTTGATAAAATCCTCATTGTTAAGACAGTCCTTGATTATCTCCTGCCTGTATACTATCTCATCTTTCGAAACAAGAGGTGCCACCATGACTTTGCTCATGGTATCGTATATAAAGGCGTCCTGATCCTTGATATTTTTAACCGATCCGTTTTCAAATACTACGTCCTTACCGGCATTTGTATACAGGGTTTTAAGGCCTAAATCCTGTACAATGCTTTTTGCGTCATAATATTTCTTAATGCCCGCCCATTCACGGTCTTTATAAAGCAGATAAACATTCATGCCCTGTTCATTATTCCTTTCAGTCTGTCAGAGAGGCTTGCATAATCAAGCTTATATTTCTTTATCTGATTCTCGGCACAGCCCTCGTATGCCACCTTTTTTCTTAAGATCTTAAAATTCTGTATGCCGTTTTCATCAAGCTGGGCGGAAAGTCCCGCCACATGTTCATCGGTATCGCACAGTTCACTTAAGTGCGTAACGTATATACCGTGACAGTTCTTCCCGATAAAGTGCGCAAGAACATTTTTACCCATTATTATCGCATCATAATTGGCCGCCGTCGTAAACAGCTCATTGATCACAATAAAAGCATTGTCCCTTGAATGCTTCATCATGGGAGAAAGCCTTACAAGCTCCTCCATGAGCTTTCCTCTTCCGCTTTCAACACTTTCCTCAACCGAAAAATGTGTAAGTATATCGGAAAACCAATGAACATTGGCTTTCTTTGCAGCAACCGAAAGACCCATCATCGAAAAGTAGACAAGCTGTCCCAGGCTCCTGGCAAAAGTGGTCTTTCCACCCTGGTTCGGACCTGTGAGCACAAAAAACAGATCTTTTTCATCATAATAAAAATCGTTGCTTACCACTATCTTACCCTTATCATGGTTGACAATGGCTAGGGCAAGGTCATACAGTCCTTCCGCCTCGATCTTCTTCTGATTATCGCATTCCGGTTCGCTAAATACCATGCCGATCTCTTTCATTTTAGTTTCAAATACATAAAACGAAAGATAAAATGCCAGTTCATCGGCAAGTCGCAAGAAGCACGTATCTTCAAACTCCGAGCAGTCATCATACAGCTTCTCTGCCCTTTTAAACCAGTCGGGGATCCTTTTTGATACCACCTTTACTACTTCCTGTTCAAAACCGGTAAGTTCAAATACTTTTGCAAACGGATTGACAAACTCCTCTTCGTTGTCTTTATCAAAAAAGTCTAAGAACTCTTCATATGTAGCATATGAAGGCTTATCCTCGTCATCCTCTTCCTTTTCTCTGTCAGCCGCATCGGATACATCCACGGATATCCTGCCCTTTTCATAGGTTACTCTGACATCTAAAGCATCCAGCTCGGCCGAAAGTGCCTCAGCCCGCTCGTACTTATCCTTAAAATCATCGGAAGAAACCGTTTTATCCAGATAGTTAAGCAGAGCGGTCATGCCTTCGGACTCAGGTGCAGCTGCTTTAAGATCGCTGTAAAGTGCAAGCAGGTTTTCGGTATAAAGCTTTATCGCATAAATGTTCCATACCGTTTTCTGTATATCCCCTCTTGTCTCCTTTTTCTTTCTCTCAAGCTCCCTGAATTCCGTGTAGTTGTCCGTATATTTTGTAAGAGCCTCAAAAAGACCCTTTGTACGTATATCCCTGTATATATGCCGGCGGTACTCAGAGCACTCCGCATCAAGCGGGAAATACTCATAATATGCACGTATCCTTCTGTTTCCAAGAGTTACCTTTTCCAATATCTGATCTATGTTAAGATCAAGGAAAAAAGCCGGCTCCGTTAATCCTTTAACGGGCTCTTTTAAATCCAAAATACTCTCAAATCCCATATTTTTTCTCCTGTCCCGGTATCATACCGCAGGACTTGATAAAATAAAAAAGTGAATCGTTTTATCCGAGTTGCATACTCCTTTAAAGGATACCTCATTCTGCCTGTTATGTCAAGTTAAATGCATGTTCCGGGCATTTGACTTAGTTCCCCTTTTTTGCTATACTTAATTAGTTAATCTACCTAGATTCAGAGGGCAATACATATTATACGAGGACAAAAAAGTGATACTACAGGTAAGCAACATTACAAAGAGTTTCGGAACGGATGTGATACTTTCCGATGTCTCATTTCATATAGAAGCAAATCAGAAGGCTGCGATCGTCGGTATAAACGGCGCAGGTAAGTCGACCCTGCTCAAGATAATAACCGGCGAGCTCAAAGCCGACAAAGGTACGGTCTCCATACAGAAGGACGCAACCTTAGGTATCTTAAAACAGACTCAGGGGTTAACGGATACCAATACCATCTATGAAGAAGTTCTGTCGGTAAAAGCGGATCTTTTAGCCTTAGAGGAAAATATCCGCCGTACCGAGCATATGTTAAAAACCCTAAGCGGTGACGAGCTCGAACAGGCTTTAAACAGGTATTCCCGGATGAACCAGGAATTCGAGAACGCAAACGGCTATGCCATAAAGAGCGAGATCACCGGATGTCTTAAAGGCTTGGGCTTTACGGAGGATGAGTTCGGCAAATCGGTAAGCACTCTCTCCGGCGGTCAAAAGACCCGTGTTGCCTTGGCAAAGCTCCTGCTTTCAAAACCGGATATCTTAATGCTCGACGAGCCTACCAACCACCTTGACATGGATGCCATACGCTGGCTTGAAGGCTTTTTAAGTGCATATAAGGGTGCCGTGATCCTCGTGGCACATGACCGCTATTTCCTTGACCGTATCGTATCCAAGGTGATCGAGATAGAAAATACGCATGCACATTCTTATGACGGTAATTATACTGTCTTTGCCGAAAAAAAGAAGCAGTTAAGGGACGCATACATAAAACAGTATCTCAACCAGCAGCGTGAGATAAAGCATCAGGAAGCCGTGATCGAGAAACTTAAATCCTTTAACCGTGAAAAATCGATAAAGCGTGCCGAGAGCCGCGAAAAGCAGCTTGCCAAAATAGAGCGTCTCGAACTTCCGAAGGAAGTAAATGCCGAGATGGATATCCGCTTAGAGCCCAATATCACAAGCGGTAACGATGTCTTAACAGTCAAGGGACTCGCAAAGTCCTTCGGTGACCTTACACTTTTCACGGATACGAGTTTTGAGATAAAAAGAGGGGACAAGGTCGCCATCATCGGTGCAAACGGTACAGGAAAGACCACTCTCTTAAAGATCCTTAACGGGATCACATCTCCCGATGCCGGAAGCTTCAAGCTCGGTGCAAAGGTCTATACCGGGTATTACGACCAGGAGCATCATGTGCTCGATCCCGATAAAACGGTATTTGAGGAGATACAGGATACCTATCCCGACATGGATAATACAAAAGTACGTAATGTACTTGCCGCTTTCCTTTTTACGGGTGATGATGTATTTAAGCTGATAAAGGACTTAAGCGGCGGTGAAAAAGGACGTGTATCCCTTGCCAAGCTCATGCTCTCGGATGCCAACCTGCTGTACTTAGACGAGCCTACCAACCACCTCGATATCATATCAAAGGAAATCTTAGAACAGGCTGTCTCATCCTATAAGGGTACCGTAATATACGTATCCCACGACAGATACTTTATCAATAAGACTGCCACCCGTATAATGGAACTGAAAGACAAGCATTTTATTACGTTTGACGGCACTTACGATTATTATCTTGAAAAAAGGGATATGCTGATATCTTTAGCAGAAAACGGTTCCGGTAAAAACAATGCATCTTCCGCTCCCGAAACGAAAGCAACGGCTTCTTCCGAGGCGGCAGGTTCCCGTGAATCCTGGGAAAATGCAAAAAAGCAGCAGGCTTTGCAGAGGAAGCTTGAAAACGAGTTCAAAAAAACCGAAGAAGAGATAAACAGCTTAGAGCAACGTAACTCCGAGCTGGACGAACTTATGCAGCTGCCGGAGAATGCCACCGTTCCTTCAAAGCTCTTAGAACTCTCGGCTGAGCACGAAAAAAATGCCGAAAGACTTGAAATACTTATGAAACAATGGGAAGAACTGTACGAAAGGATAAATCAATGAACAAACTGCTTTCCATTATAGTCCCCTGTTATAACGAAGAAGAAGTACTCCCGATATTTATGGAAGCGGTTACGAAGGTAAGAGACAGACTGAGAAACCTTCCGGATGCTCCCTGTGACACTGAGCTTCTTTTTGTCGATGACGGGTCTTCCGACCAAAGTCTTGATATCCTAAAGTCATTCCACCGGGCCGACAGCACCGTACGCTATATATCCTTTTCCCGTAATTTCGGAAAAGAAGCTGCCATCCTGGCCGGTCTTAAAAACATCAAAGGGGATTATGCCGTACTTATGGATGCCGATATGCAGCACCCGCCGGAACTGCTTCTTACAATGTATAATGAACTGATCTCCTCAAAATGTGATTCAGTGGCCATGTACAGGGATGACAGGAAAAAAGAGGGTTTTTTCAGGAGACATTTTTCTTCTCTCTTTTTTAAGCTGCTTAATAAGATGTCAAAACTTAACATAGTAAACGGAGCCACCGATTTCCGTATGATGAAACGCATCATGGTCAACGCCATCCTTTCCATGCCGGAGACCAACCGTTTCAGTAAGGGTATTTTCAACTGGGTAGGCTTTAATACAAAATGGCTTCCCTTTGAAACAGGTGAAAGACCTGTAGGAAGATCAAAATGGTCGACAGGAAAGCTTATCTCATATTCCTTTGATGCCATTTTAAGTTTTTCGGAAGTACCGCTTAAAATCTGCTCATGGATGGGACTGATCTTCTGTTTCATCGCGTTTATGATCGGTATATTCCATTTTATAAAGACCCTGATATTCGGTGACCCTGTTGCCGGCTTCCCCACACTCTATCTGATGCTGCTCCTCATCGGCGGGTTAATTCTTCTTTTCCTTGGTATTACAGGGCAGTATCTTGCACGTATATATCTGGAAATCAAACAGCGTCCGGTGTATATTGTAAAGGAAACAGAAAGTGACACAGATAAAGGAGAATAAATATGCTGGTCAGTTACAGATGGCCCGGGAACAGTTTTTTGGGCGGTAATCTTTTTTATATCGTGATGGGTCTGGTCATGCTCGGACTTTCCGTTTGGCTTTTTTACAGAAAGGTATACAGATACGGACTATTAAAAAAAGCCTGCACCGTTCCGGTGGAGGCCAGGATCTATTCCGTCGAATCCAAATTCGGTGGAAAGGGCGGACGTTTTTATAATATAACCTATGAGTACTATTATAACGAAAAGCATTACATCAACAACAGGGATATCTGGGAACAGTCCAAATGGCATCGTCCGAATGAAGGCAGTATAGAAACCATCATGATCAATCCTTATTATCCCGAAGACTACTATGATACTCTCCTTCACAATGCAAGAAAGAACGGTATAGTGATCGGTATCATTTCTGCTATATGCGCAGTCATGATCTTTTCAATGCCGTTTTTTGTAAGATGACCTCAGATCATCTTAACCTGCTTGTTTCGAACTTCGAACGTGTTCTTAACACGTCACAGATATAACCGATACGTTCTGCGGGGTCAGTGCTGTTTGACACAATGTCCAGACTGGCCTCGATATTATTTAAGGCTCTGTCATCAAGCTCTTCCCCTTTATCTTCTATGATCTTTAATTTTTCTACGGAAGCTTCTGCCTCTAAGAATTTTAAAAGAATAGGATTAACCTCATCCATAAAACCTTCCCCCTTAATAAATATTGTGACCAGGTTATATCATATCCTGATCTTTATCTTATCGGTCTTTCTGGCCGAATAATAATCAGCATATTCCTTAGTGATAAGACTGAACCTTACCATCATTTCAAGGTCATTCTCAAAAGCAGCTGTCGAAATATCCTCATCTTCAACCATGGTCTGCAGAATGCCCCTTATCCTCTCCTGATAATCATTCTGGGTAATAACATTATCCGTCCAGAATATCCTGTTTTCGTAAGCCCTCTTAAAGTATTTCGAATAATTGCCTTTAAGGTTTAATGAATCAAATACCTTAAACTCAAAATCAAACTTATTGAAAAGCTTCCTTAACGATCTGGGAGTAACGGCTATCTTCCCGCCCAGGATATACAGGTTTTTGTACATGACGCTCGTATCATCCATATTGGGACCGGGATAAAGAGATGGCAGCAGATCTCCGAACAGTCCGCCTACTTCCTTGTCATTCCTGATCTCTTCATAGCTTTCGGCCATACGGTCTTCCACGTTCTTTTTATAGGTAACGGTCAGGAATTCCTTCATGGGCATAAGCTCGGTACGCAGTGCACTCTCAACCAGTACGATATTGGCTGTCTTACCCTTATCCTGTATAAATGCCGGTACCCTGTGCGCGGATACCTCATTCCATGAATCTATGAACACAGGAGTATATCTTCTGTCATCCCTGCGGACCTTAAGCATTTTTCTTCTGGCCTTTATCTGCTTAGGTGTAGGCTTTGCTTTCTCTTTTTCGCCTTTATCACCGTTTTCTTTGGAGGCATCCTCAATATCCGAAGCATGCCTGATCCTTTTACCGGTAACATCCACGGAAAGCTCCGAGTTTATTTTCTCGGCCTTTTTTACCAGTTCCTCGGTAAGTTCAGTGGTTTCCTGAGCATCCTTATCATCGGTCGCGGCAGGATCATCAGTTGACGAAGATGTGTCCGTTCCGGAAAGGCTGTCATCACCTGAATGGTTTAGATCACCTAAAGAACCAAGTGCCAGACCCTCCACACCTATAGCAACATCCGAAAGATCATCGGCAAACATGGAAAAATCGATATTCTCCAATCCTGCAGGCACTTCAGACGCAGCCTCACTGTCTGTATCCGGTGCGGCATCTGTCTTGTCCGCTTTATCTTTTTTATCCTTTTTATCCTGCTTTTCGGTATTTTTTTCTTTATCTGCCATGCTGACATCTATATCCACAAAAGAAAACGAGAAAAGCACTAGCAAACCTGCGATCATAAGAACGGCTCCGCCGCCGAGCATTAAGAGTGAACTCCCGGCAATGCCCAAAATTAAAAGAACAAGACCCGCAACTATCAACACCAGCACGGTTGACAGAACGGCTCTGGCTTTTTTCTCCCCGTATTTTAATGTCAGCAAAAGCTTTTTTAACATTATTTCACCTTAAACTAAAAAAAATTCTTTTACTTTTTTTACTACCTCAAGACCCATCTCATAGCCATGGTCATACAATTCACGAAGCTTAGCCGGATCTCTGGTGATAAGCTTCGGAAGCGATATCTCCGGATAGAAAGCTATAGCCTGGTCCTGATGTACAAGTTCTTCCACAAAATCAAGATCCGAATTATACTTGTAAGGTCTTTCTTTTATGGTCTTCACAAAATTTTTATGCCAGAAATACCTGGTAGTGATCAGCTTACTTGTCTTCAATTCTTTTCTGTACCTGCTCTGCTGGGAAAGAATGATAAGATTCTTCTGCACCCCGTCCGAAAGAGCCTTTCTGATCGGGATAGCGTCAGCCATTCCTCCGTCGGTCATAGGTCTTCCGTCCACGAACTTGGTCCTGCTGATAACCGGAAACGAATTGGATGCGCAGCACATATCCATCAGATACTTTTTATCCTGATACTCATTGATATATACCGGCTCTCCGGTCCTCAGATCCGTAAGGCACATGGTAAGTGTCTGCCCCGAACTAAAAAACGCATCATAATCTATCGGCAGGAGCTCGTTCGGTATCTTATCAAACATAAGCTTTATGTTTATGACCGAACCTCTTAAAAAGAAATTAGACCACGAAAAGAGCTTCTTAGTAGGAACCGTTTCAAGTAATGATCTTCTGGCCCATCCCGGCTGTTTAGAAATATAACTGATGCCGATATATGCTCCTGCAGAGACAGAATAGACATGTTTAAAATATATTTGGTTTTCCAGCAATCGGTCAAGTATCCCGGCCGAAAAAAGGCATCTGGTGCCTCCTCCCTCGAGTACAAGACCTCCGTCTATGAGCATAAACCGTCCTCCGTTTTCATCACAATCATCAAAATTATATCACATTACATTTCATTTTTCAAGAAAAGCATAAAACCCCGTACACATATCACACGGTACGGGGTTTTGATCTTATGCGGTTTTTTGTTTTTCTTCCTCTTCAAGCTTACGGTAATCTGTTTTTCCGATCTTGGTCTGAGGAAGTGAATCACGAAATTCTATCTCATTGGGTTTAGCGTATTTTGCAAATTTCTGCCTGCAGTATTCGATAAGCTCCTTCTTTGTATCTTCATCCGGAGACTGACCTTCCTTAAGCACTATGAATGCTTTTATCTTCTGCATACGGTACTTGTCGGCTACACCGATGACGCAAGCCTTCTCTACCTTAGGATGCTCCTCTAAGACGGTCTCTACCTGATTGGGATATACATTGTATCCCGATGCGATGATCATCCTCTTTGCACGTCCCTTGAAGAATACAAAACCTTCTTCATCTATCATGCCAAGATCGCCTGTATACAGCCACTTGACACCGTTCTCATCCGTACGGAGAGTTTGTGCCGTCTCTTCGGGATTGCCTATATATTCCTTCATGATAAGAGGCCCGCTGATGATGATCTCTCCGGTCTCGCCGGGCTTCATTTCTTTTCCCGTATCATGGTCAATGATCTTAAACGACATATCTGCAAAAGGGAATCCTATGCTGCCGCGTTTCGCACCTTCCTTCGGTGAAAGGCAGCAGGCGGATAATGTTTCTGTTGCACCGTAACCCTCACGTACCTGTACGGGAGAATTATGCTCGGCCAAAAATCTGTCAAACCTGTCCTTAAGCTCGGGTGAAAGACTGTCGCCTCCCGAAAATATACCCTTTAAGTGACTGAAATCAAGTCCGTGGATCTTGGGTACTCTTAAGATGGCTTCAAACAATGTGGGAACTCCCGCAAAGTATGAGCACTTAGATTCTGAAATAAGCTTTACATAGCTCTTGGCCGTAAACCTCGGTATAAGTATGGACTCTGCTCCCGCATACAGCATGCAGTGGATACAGATGCCAAGTCCGAACCCATGGAACATCGGCATGGCGGCTATGAACTTATCACCGGGCGTAAGTACCGGCACGGTAGCCTTTATCATGATGGCCTGGGAATTGAAATTGTGGTTGGTAAGCACAACTCCCTTGGTAGTACCTGTAGTTCCGCCTGAGAAAAGTATGACTGCAGGGTCATGAGGCTGGCGGCTCTCAGCAAAAGGACCTTCATAGTCTTTTCCGAGATCAAGGAAGGTATTCCATCTGATAATGCTCTCCGTCTCTTC
>AUXO014370664.1_pt1 | contig 10032 bp, 10 predicted proteins | sample 768731 | NCBI WGS metagenome assembly AUXO01 (sample SAMN02715735, study PRJNA202380) | gut metagenome | biome: sheep rumen | host: Ovis aries | place: New Zealand: Palmerston North | reverse complement strand
GTCTGGCGAAGAAATCTCTCCTGAGCAATCAGGCCAAGCCCGTCATAATACTCATTTATCTCTGTTTTAAAAGTATCAAAGTCTTCCGCCTTAATACTTAGACCACAGGCCCCAGCATGGCCACCGCCAGAAAGCAGTAGTCCTTCTGGCATATTCTGCATCGCCTCGGCCAGCGAAAAATCACCAAAGCTACGGCCACTACCCTTTAGCACTCCATTATCTACCTCGGCAAGAACAAGTGCCGGCTTCTTATATAGCTCAACTAGCCTACCAGCAACAATCCCCACGATGCCTTCGTGCCATTTACCATGAACCACAATTACCTTATCACTCTCGTCAACTTGCTCTGTCGCCTCACGAATCGCAGAATCTTGTTCCTTCTTGCGCTCAGCATTAAGATCATCAAGCTCTTCGGCCAAAGCAATCGCCTCAGAACGCTTGTCCGTCATCATTAACTTCAAGGCCAAATCCGCACTCTTCATGCGCCCAGCTGCATTAATTCTTGGCCCAAGCTGAAAGCCAATCATCCTACTATCTACTTCTTCGAGCTTCGAACCAGCCTTCTTGGCGAGCTCCTTGATGCCTCTGCGACGCGTTTTTGGAAACACTTTCATGCCGAAATAAGAATAAATACGGTTCTCATCACGAAGCACCATCGAATCACAAATCGTGCCAAGCGTCACCAAATCAAGTAACCACTTTTCTTGACCATCACAAACCCCACCATTCTTGCGCATATTCAGCGCTCTAGTAAGCGTAAAGGCCACACCAACACCTGCCATCCTTAGACCATACTTCTCGCCCGGAAGATGCGGGTTAACAACCGTAACCGCCGCCTCTGGCTTATGCGGAATCTCGTGATGATCCGTCACGATTGTCTCGATTCCCAAATCTTTTAGTTTCTGGATAGTATCGCCCGAACCAGAGCCATTATCTACGGTAATCACCAAAGTAGCACCAGAAGCCTGAATCTTCTCAATAGCACTATCTTTCATACCGTAGCCATCCGTAAAACGGTTCGGCAAAATCACATCCACCTCTTTAATACCAAAATCAATAAGAGCCGTATGGAGCACTGTCGAAGAAGTTACACCGTCAACATCGTAATCGCCAAAAATCAGCACCTTCTCGTTTTTGTCTTTCGCCTGTTCGATACGCTCGACAGCCTTCTCGACCCCAATCATCTCAAAAGGATCAAAGAGGTTCTCATACTTTGGATACAAAAAATCCTCATTTAATCCTCGGTCCTTCAAAATTTGCGCAAAAATTTCACTCATGCCGGTTTTATAGATACGAAATCAACTAATTAATGATTTTGCTACTAGCTTTACTACTGCTTTGCTGATCCTTAATCACAATACTCTGAAGCTCTTTCAGAATTGGAAACTGTTTGTTTGTCTGATAAATGCTCGTGTTGCCTTTCTTGGTAACAGTCAAAAATCCACCTTTTGCTAAACGCTTGAGCTCACGCTGAATATTTCCAGGATCCTCCTTGATGAGCTTCGATAAGCCACGTACATGGGTCTTAAAATCTGGATACTTAGCGAACACAACAATAATCTTACGACGCACCCGGCTCGTTACGAAAATGTCTAACATTTACCTCCTTAACTGATTATTATTTTAGCAAATAAATCAGTATTTTCTACAACATTCCTTAATATTATTCGCATTTTTTATATCAAAATCCAAAGCGCTACGCTTGCGATTTTACCCCTGTTATGGCATAATTAACCCGTCCGACAGGTGGCTTAGGTCGACGATCTTTAAAGCCGCTTCCGCTTCATCGCTTCCCAAAGGAGGTCTTACTATGGGAAAGTTAATCAAAAACGACATACTGTTAGCAAATCTGCTGGGTTCTTTCTTCGAAAGACTCGCCAAAAAATGCGATCGCTGGCAGCCGAACGAGTTATATCTTGCATTGGCCGCCGAAGCATTAGCCGCCGAAAACGAAACTTTCTTCGCTTGCTCCGAGGTTACGCATTATGGGCATCTCAAGGAGGCTTGCATCAACACGCTTCCCTCTATCATTGAGCCTCAAAAGATTCTGCACAGAATCGAAAGCGATCTTTCTCAGCAAAGGCTCTCGTCTGGCTCGGAAGACGACGAATTTAAGCTCGACGACCTGATTCAGCCTATCATCAACTTGCACCGTTGGAAGGTTTCGGAATATGGCGTTTTCGACACTACAGATAGCAGCATTGTTATCGGAAAGCGCCATCCTCGCCGAATCGCACGGGAAGCTCTTCGAACCGCCGCTGCTCTTAGTAGCGACAAGCTCTACGACAAGGCCATCTGCGCCCTCAAAAGCTATATCCTTATCGATAATAGTATCTTTTGGGTTTACGCTGGCGTCGCAGACTGTTACGACGAGCTTTGGGGAGAACCGGATATCGATGCTCCATGCAGCCTGCTCGAACTCGCCAAAATCTTCGACCCCTACGCACCGAAGGCCAATCCCGAGCTCGACTTTCGCTACAGAGAGCACCAGATTACGCCCGAACTCCTCGTTGCTTTTGCAAACATGCTGTAAGCGGCCAAAATTGCCCCTGTTTTCAAGGATGGAACAGGGGCTTTTTCTTGCTTCTTGCGGTACAATATTCCTATGAATTACTATCTGATTGCGCCAGCCAAAACCTTCCATAACTCAGATAGTCTGCTAACTTATGAATCCGAGCAAAAGCTCTCAATCGGACAAATTGTCACAATTCCTCTCGGAAAACAGACAGCTATTGGTATCGTGATACAAAAATGCGACAAACCAGAATTCGAAACCAAAGCCATTACAAATATTTTATACGAAGAGCCTCTACCTCTTAAGTTAACCAAGGCTCTCTCTTGGCTCTCTAGCTATTACCGCGCCCCTATGTCGAGCGTCATTCAGGCCGCCCTGCCACGCGGTATTACTAAGAAGCGCCGAGACAAAGTAGACTCTCTACCAGAAGTCAAAAAAGCCCCAGACAACCCCCTAAATGAGGCTCAGAAACGCGCTATCGCAGAGATTGAGCAGAATAACTCTCGCACCGTACTCCTTCATGGTATTACAGGCTCCGGCAAAACCAACGTATATATCGACCTCGCCCAGAAATACCTCGAGCGTGGTCAATCCGTTACTCTGCTCGTTCCAGAAATCGCCCTCACTTCACAGCTCGTTCGTAATTTTTGTGCTCATTTTAATAACATTTATTTACTCCATTCCGAACAAAGCGAATCACTCCGCCATCAAACCTGGGAAAGAATCCTCAAAACCAAAGAGCCTAGTGTTATTATTGGACCACGCTCTGCGCTTTTTGCCCCAATTCACAACCTCGGCCTGATTATTATCGACGAAGCCCACGAGCCAAGCTTTATGCAAGAACAGAACCCGAAGTATTCTGCCTTGCGCCTTGCTCCACAACTCGCCAAAACCGTTCTAGGCTCTGCTACACCACTTATTAGCGACTATTACATTGCCAAGAACCATAATGCTATCGCAACCTTGGATGAATTAGCCATCAAAAGCACCAAAAAAGCAGACATCAGTATTGTCGATCTCAAAGCCAGGCAACATTTTACTCGCAGCCGCTTGCTCAATAACCAACTCCTAGAATCTATCCAGGAATCCCTAGATAACCATACCCAGACAATGCTGTTCCATAACCGCCGCGGCACTGCGCCGCTCACGATTTGCGATCAGTGCGGCTGGCAAGCACTCTGCCCTAGCTGCTTCTTGCCATTAGTTTTGCATGCAGACAAATACCAAATGACCTGTCATACTTGTGGCAAAAATTACCCCGTTCCAATCTCTTGCCCAGAATGCAAAAACGCCAGCATTCATCACAAAGGCTTCGGTACTAAACTGCTTGAACAAGAAATTACTCGTCTTTTTCCAAAAGCTCGCGTCGCACGCTTCGATGCCGACACAGAAGACAACAAGCAATTGAATAAAATTTATGACGATGTCCATGATGGCAAATACGACATTATAATTGGTACTCAGATGATCGCCAAGGGCTTCGATTTTCCACTTCTTACCACCTTAGGAATCGTTCAGGCCGACGCTGGCCTATCTCTACCAGATTACTCATCTGAAGAACGTACCTTTCAGCTAATCACACAGGTTATTGGCCGCGCCAAGCGTGGACATCAGGACAGCAAGATTTTCATTCAAAGTTTTCAGCCCGAGCAACCAATAATTGAGTTCGCAGCCAAAAGCGATTACTCCGCTCTATACGATTATCTTGTTCAGAAACGTCAACAAAGCAAGCTCCCGCCCTATACATTTTTGCTCAAATTGAGCATGACTTACAAAACCGAATCCGCAGCTGTCAGGAACATTCGCGAGCTGTACAAAAAAGTTATACAATCTGCCAATATTCTAGAGGTGGAGCAGTTCTCTGTCACTCCTCCAATGCCTGCTTTCCACGAAAGAAGCAGCACTGGCTACACCTGGCAGCTACTCCTTAAGGCTAAGAAGCGCCAAGATCTAATCTCTATCTTTGACAAGCTCCCCAAAAGCCCATATCTACACTATACCTTCGACCCTATATCCCTTCTCTAGAATCCTTGATTTTTTATAACGTTTATGGCATAATATGGTCACAGGCCTGATTCGCAGGCTAGCACATTTCAAGATTGCTAAGGATCAGAGCAAATTGATTTGTGTTTCGAAATCTCTCCCCTATTCGAAGGAGGAATAGGTATGAGTAAAACAACAAAGAAGGCAACCATCATCTTCCAGGCAGCACTGGTAGCACTGCTCGCCGCTTGCGTCGGCTATGCGGCCGGTAATATCCAGACCTGGAACTCCGTAGAAGAGCGCTACGTTCCGAAATGGAAGGCCAACGAAGCTATCGAGTATATCTCGAACGAGCGTGACCGCTACAAGGAAAAGGCCGACTCGGCTTCCGAGGCTGCTCTTCAGCAGTATTACACTGCCCAGGAGCTCAAGGCAAAGCTGGAAGAGCTTGGCGAAGATCCTGGCTATGTACCGGTAATCCATCTGGTGCCCTCTGGCAACTAATCCTAGCAAACACCCCCGCTTCACCGCGGGGGTTTCCTTTTGCCTCGCTTATGCTAGCAAAAAATCACTTTTTATGGTTAAATAACAGATATGAATACAAAGAAAGCCTCAGTAATCGTCACCCCTGATCCAAGACTTCGCAAAATGTCTACCGAAGTCGAAGAGATTGACGACGAAGTAAAAGAAATCATTAGCCAAATGCTCGAGGCTTCCTTAGATTGGGAAAAAGAGCACGAATTCGAGCTTTCTGCCGCTATTGCTGCTCCTCAGCTCGGTTTTAACCGCCGAATTATTCTTGTTCGCGAAGATCTAAACGACAAGAAGAATAACAACTTTATTGCCCTTATTAACCCTGTAGTCGTCAAGACCGAAGGCCGCATTCTTCGCGACTACGAAGGTTGTCTATCCGTCCCTACCCTTTATGGCAAAGTTCCACGCCCAGCCAAAGCTCGCATCAAAGCTCTTCTCGAGGATGAAAAAGAGGTTAACATCAAGACCGAAGGCTTCCTAACCCGCACCATTCTTCACGAGATTGACCATCTGAACGGCATTCTTTTCATCGACCACATCCGCGACAAGAAAGACGCTTTCTATAAGCTCGACGATAAGGGTGATCTCGTCCCTGTCGATTACGACAAATATATCAAAAACAACAAAGAGCTCTGGCCAGACGACTAAAGCCCTCTAAAATCCGAAACTACTTCGGATTTTTCTAGCTCAAAAAATTAAACAGGAACTTATATATGGCAAAAATTATCTATTTTGGCAACGAACAGCTCGCTCAAGGCATCAAACCAAAAACTCCAATCTTTGACGCTCTTGTCGAGGCTGGCCACGAAATCTGCGCCCTTATTCTCTCTAATGCCCATACCAGAAAGCCTTTCGAAATCGCAAAACGCGCCGAAAAGCTAGGTATTCCTATCTATTTCACCAAGAATAACGACGAGATTAACGAGATTATCGCCAAATATCAGCCAGAAATTGGCGTCCTCTCCGCCTATGGCAAGATTATCAAAGATGAGACCATCGAGGCCTTTCCTTTTGGTATTATCAATATTCACCCATCTTTGCTGCCAAAATATCGCGGCACAACCCCTATCGAGAGCGCTCTCTTGAACAATGATGAAGAAACCGGCGTATCTGTTATGCGCCTTGCTCACGATATGGATGCCGGCAATATTCTTGCTCAAGAAACCGTCAAAATCACCCCAGAAACCACCAAACAATCCCTATACGAAGAGCTATCAACGCTTGGCGCAAAACTAATCGTCGATGTATTGCCACGAGTCCTAGACAAAAGTATCGCTGAGACCGCACAGAATCACGCAGAAGCCACTTTTACCGCACCACTTAATAAAGCCATGAGTATTTTGGATACGGCCCACAAAAGCGCTCTCAGGCTCTCACGCGAAGTCGTTGCCTTTGCAGGTTTTCCAAAGTCCAAGACCACGCTTCTAGACACTCCTTGCACTATCCTTGAGGCTCACGTCGAAGATCAGGCCAAAACCGAGCTCGATCTAAAATGTAGCGACGGTAAATATCTTGTAATAGATAAGCTTCTCCCAGAAAACTCTCGCCCAATGGACGCAAAAAGCTTCCTAAACGGCCACAAAAAATAAGCACCAAAAAACCTGCCAGTTGGCAGGATTTTTGTTAAGCTAGCAATGCTTCACGCTGATTGTAGATTTCTGTCTGCAAATCTGCGATAGAAGTCTTAATAATTGTGCGGTATTGTGGGCAGTTCTTCTCTAGCCATTTAACCGTAACGAAGTTATTTAGAACTTCTGGATCATCTTCGGCTGCGCCAGTGTTTGCAAGGATGCTTTTGAAATCTGCATCGTTCTTGTAATCACCCATTTGCGCCAAGAGATTCTGAATTGTATCGCTATCATTATCTGCGATGCGATCAAATTCGTTTAGCTGTTCTTCGCTAAGTTCCTTGCTCATTGCTTCGCCAATGCGCACCTCAAGCTGTTCCTGAGCATACTCCAAAAAAGGAGCTTTTTGCTCTTGCGGCATAGCAGAAAGACCCACCGTATCTAGAAAGCTTTCATCAAATTGATACATATTTTTCTCCTATTTGCCACAATTTTAGCATAAACGTATTTTAGCCGCAAATAGCTTGAGGATAAGATTAGTCGATTTTCTTTTTCTTGAATTCGCGCGTAAAGAAAGCAATCTTATCGCCGATTTCCATCTGAATCTTCTTCTCTGTCTTGAGAGAAAGACCACCGATTTCGCCCTCAGCAAGCGATGGAACATCAACTTTACCTTCCTGAACGTTCGTAACTTCGATTTCGCCAAGAAGATCCTTCTTGCGATAAACATGGCCAAGCATACCAGCGGATACGCGACCACTCTTTACCTGACCACCAGCGATAATCTCGGTCTTCTCGGTACGGAAGACACCTTTAACTTCGAGCTCGCCAGTCTCAGTTTCAACAATCTCTGCATCGAGCATTTCTTCCATCTCGTGCTTTGCATCGTCAAGAAGCTCGTAGATAACGCGGAATACGCGAACAGATACGCCGTTACGCTCTGCCATCTTTGCGATAGCGTTTGGAACAGTGACGTTAAAGCCATAGATAATAGTCTTGCCGCCAGAGGCCATATAGATATCGTTCTCGTTGATAGCGCCAACACCGGTAGATACGATATTGAGCGTAATTTCACCCTTGGTATCAATAAGGCGTAGAGAATCAACAACAGAGGTTACAGAACCCTGAACGTCGCCCTTTACGATAACATTGAAGGTCTTTGTATTATCTGCAGTATGCATCATACGTAGAAGATCGCTACTGGTAACATTTGCGGAAGCAGATTCGTTAGCTTCGGCCTGAGCGTTAAGTAGAGCCATCTTGCGAGCAGTCTTCTCGTCGGCAACTTCTTCGAACTTATCACCGAAGTTTGGAAGCTCCTTGAAACCAGTTACAACAACAGGAGTAGATGGGAGAGCTTTACCCTTTGGTTTGCCCTTCCAGTCAAGCATCGTACGAACCTTAGCATAAGTCTTACCAGCAACGATAAATTCGCCAACCTTAAGTTCACCACCAGTAACTAGAAGGTTTACAACAGAACCCTTACCAGTTTCCATATGGCTTTCAATAACAAGACCTTCGCTTGGAACATCGACATCGGCCTTTAGCTCGTCGATATCTGCGGTCAAAAGAATCATATCAAGAAGCTGCTCTAGGTTCTCGCCAGTCTTTGCCGAGATAGGAACCATGATCGTATCGCCGCCCCACTCTTCTGGATTAAGATTGAAGTCGGTTGCAAGCTGGGCCTTTGTACGGTCAACATTTGCGCCTTCCTTATCAATCTTATTAATAGCAACAATAATCTTTGCGTTTGCGGCTTCAGCAAACTTGATGGCTTCTGCAGTCTGTGGCTTCACACCATCATCAGCAGCAACAACAATTACAACGATATCGGTTAGCATAGCACCATGCTGACGAATTGCAGCAAAGGCTTCGTGACCAGGAGTATCAAGGAAGGTAATCTTGCGATCCTTATATTCCATCTGGTATGCAGAAATATGCTGGGTAATACCACCAGCCTCACGCTCAACAGTTTTCTTCTTTAACAAAGTGTCAAGTAAAGTTGTCTTACCATGGTCAACGTGGCCCATGATAGCAACTACTGGCGGGCGAAGCTTTGCGTTTGCGCTAAGCTGATGCTTTTCGTTAGAAATCTTAGCCTGAGTATCCTTGCGCTCAAAGCGAACATTCTTAAAACCGAGCTCTTCGGTCATAATCTGAGCCGTTTCGGCATCTAGGCGCTGATTAATCGTTGCCATGATACCGTTCTTAAATAGCTCACCAATTAGCTGAGTTACAGAGATACCGAGGGCTTTTGCTAGCTCATCTACCGTGATAGAGCCAGAAATTTGTATTACTTTCTCTTCCATTTTTCTTCTAGCTCCTTTCGCTTACAAGTTAATAAAAAATTTGGCCAATAAAAAATACTTGAGATTATTGTACCATATATTCGGTAAAAACGCCAATCAATGAGGCTATGGCTATTTCAAACCTACGCGGGTTTGACAAGTTTGACTAGTTTGACTAGTTTGACTAGTTTGACAAGTTTGACTAGTTAGCCTGTCAAATCCGCACAATATCTAATATGCTAACATTCGCAAAACAAAGTTCGCGGCCACACCCTATCTTTCTGGTTCGCTTCGTCTTCGCGAACAAAACTGAAACCATTGCTTGAAAAATCAAAAATAACCCTCTTTTTAGCCATGCAATAACCATTCTGTTCTTTTAAAAAATCCAATAGCTTTCTATCTTCCGCAACACGACTTTCAAAATCCTCAGCAAAACCGCTCCGTCCCCGTAAACCTATCAAATCATTATTCCTCACAATCTCTCGCAACTCCTCCAGACGATTAACAATCCTTTTATAATCAGGAGGAACGCTTCTCTTGTAGTTTTGCATTATTAGATAGCTTGTATCTAGATCATAAATCTCGCTTTTTCGATGAATCATCCTAACGCCTTCTAGTCTCAATAAATACACTTCATCTTGTCTCCAAGTATTACCGCCCTTTTTATTCATGGTTTCCTCTATGTGTTTACAAAAATTTCGCCTTTCCGCACAAGCTAGCTCTTGCAGCGCCCTTCTCGAAAACCACAACTCATCCTTCTCAAAATCATACTTCTTCATTCGCTCATTATTGCCACACGAAATAATAACTACCAACCATAAACATTTTCTTTAAGATACGCAAAACAAACACACAAAAAGACCACCCAGTAAAACTGAGTGGTCTTTTACAAATTTGTCTCAGACAATACCGAGACTTATTTCTTCTCGACGAAGCTCAAAGAGATCTTGCGACCTTCTTTGTCGATATCTAGAATCTTGAATTCCTTGCGCTCGTTAAGAGTGAAGATCTTCTCTGGATCGATATCGTTGCCTTCACCAAGCTCAGAAACATGAACCAAAGCCTCGACAGCCGGCGAAATCTGTACGAATGCGCCAAATGGAGTGATACGAGTAATCGTACCTTCAACCTTGTCACCCTTCTT